>ERZ779874.294-NODE-294-length-59493-cov-27.562300_pt1 | contig 59493 bp, 57 predicted proteins | sample MGYA00511031_ERZ779874 | MGnify/ENA primary metagenome ERZ779874 (study PRJEB29588, sample SAMEA2156850) | human gut metagenome | biome: human gut; feature: human-associated habitat; material: faeces | place: Denmark | collected 2008/2010 ...
TCCATGTGTTCAGCCTAGTTCATAAATATGTGTCCAGGATTCTGGGTACATATCACTATCAGATTTCTCCCATCGGGGCTTTGTTATTTCTTTTATTTCACATAATTTTTGTCTACGTTGACCACGATATGATACTGTTCGCCCAGCTTTTCCTTTACCTGATGCTCCAGTTCTTTTAACACTGCTTCATCACTGGAACGGTAGCCAAATGGAATCACTACATCAAAAATAAGATTGGTATGGGTCGGTCCCTGAACCATACGGAAATCATGCATAGTAATGACCTCATCAATATCCTTCAAAATACCTGTAACCGTTTCTTTTATCTCGGTCAGTTCCTTGCTTCCGGTAATCACCGGATCCATATGTATGACAGCCTCACAATTCAGTTCCCTTTTCAATTTCATTTCTACATTGTCTATCATATCATGTATTACAAGGATATTCATTTCTGCCGGCACTTCCGCATGTAGTGATACCATCAGACGTCCCGGCCCATAATCATGTACGACTAAATCATGAATACCGATAATCATTTTTTCTTCCAACACCAGATGTTCTATCTCTTTTACGAATTCTTCCTCCGGTGGCTGTCCCAGCAGTGGATTTAAAGTCTCCTTCGCTGCATTAATTCCACCATATAAGATAAACAATCCTACCGCCACACCACAGTAGCCGTCAATATTGACTGACGTAAATTCTGCAATCAATGTGGTGATTAAAACCACAGATGTGGTAATGCTGTCGCTTAAGCTGTCCATGGCCGTTGCCCGCATAGCCGCTGAATTAATCTTCTTTGCGACTCCCCTGTTGTAGAAGGTCATATACAGCTTTACAGCAATCGATATCAGCAGAATCACGATAATTAATGCAGAGCATTCCGTTGCTTCCGGATGAAGAATCTTTCTGATGGAATCCTGTATCAGTTCCACTGCCATAATTAAAATAACTGCAGCAACCACAAGCCCGGAAACGTATTCCATTCTTCCATGTCCAAATGGATGCTCCGGATCCGGCTTTGCTGCTCCCAGTTTAAAGCCCAGCAATGTTACAATGGATGAGCCGGCATCCGACAGGTTATTAAATGCGTCCGCTGTAATTGCAATGGATTTACTGATGGTTCCCGCAATAAATTTTCCTGTAAATAATAATACATTTAGCAAAATACCTACAATACCACATAAAATACCGTAGGCAAGCCGTACCTTCTCCGGCTTATCATCTTCCCGGATAAATATCCTGGCTAATAATGTTATCATAAATCTTCTCCTTTTGCTCCCTTATTCGTTCCGCACTAATTCAATATTTTAAAATTCTTCAGTGGCCAATATCGGAAAATCGCTTTTCCAAGTATTTTACCTTTCTTCACATAGGTATTGGTCCAGTATCTTCCATCATAGGAGTTATTCCGGTTATCTCCCATTACAAAATAGCTGTCCTCCGGCACTTCAAAGGTATACGGTCCTGTAGCTACCGTCCATGTCTCTTTGAGATAATCCTCCTCTAAGAGTTCTCCGTTGACATATACTTTGCCATCTTCTATCTTTACCGTATCTCCCGGACAGCCAATGACACGTTTTACATAATTCTGGCTCTCATCATCTGGAAACTTAAAGATAATGATGTCTCCCCGCTCCGGTCCGGAAAACAGATATGACCATCGGAATCCAATCAGCTTATCTCCGGTCATGATTGTATTTTCCATGGAACCGGATGGAATCTCTGCATTAATTAACACAAAACGATTTAAAAACATAGCAATCAGCACCGCTGCTACAATCGTAATTACCCAGCTTAGAAATTCCCCTGCCACAGAAGCTGCATTCTTTGTATCGGATTTTCTTCCTTTCTTCCTGCATCTGCCGCCTTCTGAATATTCCTCTTCTGGTTCTTCTAATTCTTCCCGGTTGTCCTCTGACTCTTCCGGTTCTTCGATATTCTCAAAGTCATCTATATATTCTAATTCTTCATTTCTTTCTTTTTTCTGCATCTAAATTGCCTCCGGTCTCTTTCCTTCCCGTTGTTCGTTCTATTATACTCCAAGCAGGAAAGAAATTCCACTGGAAATGCTTTGCGAGTTTCTCGTGTAAATTAAAAAGTCCCCGAAACATAACGTTTCGGGGATGTTTTCTATGTGTTCAATGACATCTGCATTATCTAAGTGTTCAATGACATCCACTCGGCTAGGATTCAAACTTCGTCTGCGACTCGTTTTCATCAAGTCTCGGGATGGGCTTTCACACTAAGTTCACGCTTCGCCTATGGCTCGCGTTCTCTAAGTGTTCAATGCCTAGCAAACGCCCTGGGCAAGCATAGCTTCAGCTACTTTTTCGAAGCCTGCGATGTTAGCTCCTGCTACATAGTTACCTTCCATGTTGTAACGTTTTGCAGCATCATCAATGTTATGATAGATATTTACCATAATCTGTTTTAACTTAGCATCTACTTCTTCGAATGTCCAGCTTAAACGCTCTGAGTTCTGGCTCATCTCTAATGCAGAAGTTGCAACTCCACCTGCGTTAGAAGCTTTACCACAGATGAACCATACTCCGTTATCCTGTAAGTATTTGGTTGCATCTAAGGTTGTAGGCATGTTAGCACCTTCACAAACTGCTTTACATCCGTTTGCTACTAACTGTTTTGCATCATCGATAAGGAGCTCGTTCTGTGTAGCACATGGAAGAGCGATATCACATTTAATCTGCCATACACCACGGCCTTCATGATATTCTGCACTCTTTCTTGCAGCAGCATACTCAGTAAGACGAGCACGTTTTACTTCTTTTACTTCTTTTAATAATGCAACATCGATTCCTTCCGGATCATAAATCCATCCGGTAGAATCAGAACAGGTAACAACTTTTGCACCCATCTGCTGTGCTTTCTGGATAGCGTAGATTGCAACATTACCAGCACCAGATACAACAACTGTCTTACCTTCCATAGATTCACCATGGCATTTCATTAATTCTTCTGTAATGTATAAAAGACCATATCCGGTAGCTTCTGTACGAGCTAAAGATCCACCATAGGTAAGTCCCTTACCTGTCAGAACACCTTCGTACATTCCACGGATTCTCTTATACTGTCCAAACATGTATCCGATTTCTCTTGCGCCTGTTCCGATATCTCCTGCCGGAACGTCAACGTCAGCGCCAATATATTTGCAAAGCTCGGTCATAAAGCTCTGGCAGAATGCCATTACTTCACGGTCTGATTTTCCCTTAGGATCAAAGTCAGAACCACCTTTACCACCGCCGATTGGAAGTCCTGTTAAAGAGTTTTTAAATACCTGCTCAAATCCTAAGAATTTGATGATTCCGATATTTACGGAAGGATGGAGACGAAGACCTCCCTTGTACGGTCCAATAGAATTGTTGAACTGTACTCTGTATCCTGTATTAACCTGAACCTGTCCCTTGTCATCTACCCAAGGTACACGGAATTTAAGCTGTCTATCCGGCTCGGTTATTCTCTCAAGTAATGCTTCTTTACGATATTTCTCCTCATTTGCTTCGATTACCGGTCTTAAAGACTCCAGTACTTCTTCTACTGCCTGAAGGAATTCTGGCTCAGAAGCGTTTTTTGCTTTTACTCTTTCTAATACTTCATCAACGTAGCTCATATTATATCTCCTTTACATATTAATTTGAGTATTATATATACATCAACACTACTATTTTAGTATGAAATGAATTTTTTCGCAACGTTTTTTTCATATTTGTGTCAAAAACTTTATACTTTTGTGTACTTTTTCTTCTTTTTTGCAAGTTTTGTACCAAAAAAATTCATTTTTATAATTAAAAAGAAGTAGAAAACAGTTTTTTATTTCCTTTCTCCACTTCTTTTTTTGTATAAATATACTATTTTTTATTTTTCAGATATGATTCATATTTCTTCTGGAAGAACTTCACCAGTTTTCCCAGTGTTCCAATCAGAATCTCACTCTCCTGGTCAGTCAGGCTCTCCTTGATATCATGTATCATATTGCTGTGAAAACGTGCATGATGCTCATATGCCCGGACTCCGGAATCGGTGAGTGATACACGGACCACCCTTTTATCCCTGTCATTTCTGCAACGGTTTACATAACCTTTCTGTTCCAGTGCTTCAATTGCTTTTGTCAGGGTTCCTGTTGTAACATTCATCTTCGCCGCCACTTCCGACATCCGCTTTGGTTCATCCAGACCAATTGCTTCAATAATATGCATATCATTTCCGGAAATGTTCATGAATTCTCCGGAGATTAAGCATTTTTCCTCAATTTCCATCAAATCATTAAACAGCTTTACCAGAATGTCATTTAAGGTTTTATCCGCATTCATTCTTATCTCCTTTTACCAGACCAGTACCGCTGCGCCCCATGTGAGTCCGCCGCCGAAACCAGCCAGTACAACTTTATCTCCTCTATGTATCATACCATGCCGGTTGATATTATCAAGCAAAATCGGCACACTTGCTGCCGAAATATTGCCACATTCCGTCAAATTTACCGGGAATTTCTCCATCGGCTGTTTCAATCGTTTTGCTACCGCTTCAATAATTCTTAAGTTTGCCTGATGTAATACGAAAAGTGAAATTTCCTCTACCTCTAAATCCGCCTCTTCCAGCACCTTTGTAATGGTTGCCGGAACTGTGCGGACAGCAAATTTATAAACCTCCTGTCCATTCATGCTTACATAACCCAGCGGACTTTCCATCTTATGATATGGATTATTGACCGGACGGTTCTCACATGCCAGTACCAGTCCCTTCGCACCGTCTGAGCCCTGCACCACATGACAGATATTTTCTTCGTCTGCCCGGACTACTGCTGCTCCTGCGCCATCTCCAAAAAGAACACAGGTACTTCGGTCATTCCAGTCCATAATTTTAGAAAGTACTTCTGCTCCGATTAAGAGTGCATTTTTAAATCTGCCACTGGCAATATATGCCTGTGCTGTACTCAATGCAAATAAAAATCCGGAACATGCTGCACCAAGGTCAAAGGCTACGGCATTCACTGCTCCGATTTCCCGCTGCACTTCACAGGAAAGTGTCGGCACAAGATGATCCGGTGTTACCGTCGCTGCAATGATAAGTTCCACTTCTTCCGGCTTCATGTCTGCATCTGCAAGTGCTTTTTTTGCAGCTTCTGTGGCAAGTGATGTTGTTGTCTCTTCCGTTGCAAGGTGTCTTGTTTTTATTCCTGTTCTGCTGGAAATCCATTCATCGGAAGTATCCATAATCTGACTTAAATCGTCATTGGTAATTTTTCTTTCCGGTAACGCACTTCCAGTTCCACATATTCGAATGTTCATGCTCTGCTCCTTTAAAATTTACGGAAACGTTCATAACGTGCTTTTGCAATCTCTTCTCCGCTTTTTCCTTCATATGATTCTAAAAATTCGCGGATACATTTATGCATATAAACTGCAATGGAACTCAATGCCTCATCATCTGCTCCACCATACTCCGGTATAATTTTCTCGATAATGCCAAGTTCTAAAAGATCCTTTGCTGTTATCTTCATTACTTCTGCTGCTTCTTTGGCACGCTTGCCATCCTTCCAGAGAATAGATGCAAAGCCTTCCGGAGAAAGTACGGAATAAGTTGCATTCTCCATCATGCAGACTTCATTTCCAACTGCCAGTGCCAATGCACCGCCGCTTCCACCTTCTCCTATCATAAAGGTAATAACCGGAACTTTCAACCCTGACATTTCATAAAGATTTCTTGCAATAGCTTCTCCCTGTCCGCCTTCCTCTGCTTCCATACCGCAGAATGCTCCGGCTGTATTAACAAAGGTGATAACCGGACGATGGAATTTTTCTGCCTGCTTCATCAGGCGGATTGCTTTACGGTATCCTTCCGGAGATGGCATTCCGTAATTATGACGCATGCAGTCCTTCATGTCCTTTCCCTTCTGGATTCCGATTACCGTAACCGGTTGTCCGTCAAGGTATGCGATACCGCCCACAATTGCCGGGTCATCCCTGTAATAACGGTCTCCATGAAATTCTATGAATTTGGTAAAGATACTGTTGATATAATCCTCTGCTGACAGACGGTCTACCTTACGTGCCATCTTAACCTTTTCCCAGGCACTCTTTTCTTTTGTATTGTAAGCGCGTTCCCGCATCAACTCTGTCGGTCTTCCGTCTACTTCAGTTGCCGGATCAAATTTGGCATATCCACTTACTTTATGCATACGAAGGATTTCATACAGACGTTTCTTTAAATCCTTCCGTTCTACAATGGCATCCACAAAACCATGCTCTAACTGGAACTCTGCTCTCTGGAATCCCTCCGGCAGCTTCTGTCCGATGGTCTGCTCAATTACTCTTGCTCCGGCAAATCCAATCAGTGCACCAGGCTCTGCTAAAATAATATCACCTAACATGGCAAAGCTTGCTGTCACTCCTCCGGTTGTCGGGTCAGTTAATACGGAAATATATAAAAGTCCGGCATCGGAGTGTTTCTTTAAAGCTGCTGCCGTCTTTGCCATCTGCATCAGGGATACAATACCTTCCTGCATTCTGGCTCCACCGGAACAGCAGAAAAGAATAACCGGAAGTTTTTCTTCCGTGGCACGTTCTACTGCCCCCGCAATTTTCTCTCCGACGGCATGCCCCATACTTCCCATCATAAATCTGGCATCACACACACCAATGACCGCATCTTCTCCGTAAATCTTACCTTTTCCTACGGTTACGGCTTCCTTCAATCCGGTTTTCTCACGAACTGCTGTCAGCTTATCGACATAGCCCGGAAAATCCAGCGGATTCGTTCCATGCTCTTCGGCAAACCATTCTTCAAAGCTCTGTGGGTCTAATACCATCTTCAGGCGGTTTCCGGTTTTTACGCGGAAATATGCTCCACACTCATAACAGACATAGCGGTTTCTTACTACCTCTGCTTTGTTTACCATTTTGCCACAGGCTTTACAAAGTACTTCCTCTTTCTTTTTTTCTTCCTGTAAAATACCTTCTGTGGCATCCTTTACGGCTCTATTTTCCTTGATTTTATCCAGTAATCTGCTCACTTTACTCACCACTTCCAATCGCAAATGTCAACTCTGCCGTTGCAGCTATTTTTCCATCTACTGTTGCGGTTGCCTTTCCAACTCCAATCGGTCCCTTTACTTTTATGATTTCTGTTTCCAAAACAAGTACATCCCCCGGAACTACCTTTTTCTTAAATTTTGCATTGCTGATTCCTGCAAAATATGCGGTTTTTCCTTTGAATTCATCCTGACAGAGCATTGCTACCGCGCCGGTCTGTGCCAGTGCTTCTATAATTAAAACACCCGGCATTACCGGTTCTCCCGGAAAATGTCCTGCAAAATATGGTTCATCAAAGGTAACACATTTTTTTCCTACTGCACGAAGTCCCGGCACCAGTTCTTCAATCGTGTCAATCAGAAGAAACGGATGACGATGTGGGATGATTTCCATAATTTCTTTCGTTGTCAGTACTGACATTGTTCCCTTCTCCTTTATGCCTGATATTTTTTCAGAAGCAGACTTGCATTATGTCCGCCAAAGCCCAGTGAATTACTGATGGCATATGGTACTTCTTCTTCATATGCCTCTTTGCAGTAATTCAGATCCAGTTCTTCATCCGGTGTCTCATAACCTACGGTTGCATGAATGTAACCTTCCTCGATTTCCTTTACACAGGTCAGGCACTCGATGGCTCCTGCTGCTCCAAGAAGATGTCCAATCATGGATTTGGTGGAATTAATCCGGATATCCTTTGCATGCTCACCAAACACCAGCTTGATTGCTCTTGTCTCAAATAAGTCATTATGATGGGTGCTGGTTCCATGAGCATTGATATAAGTAATCTCTTCCGGATTTGCACCGGCATCCTTCATTGCATTTATCATTGCAGTTGCTGCACCTGCACCATCCTCTGCCGGAGATGTAATATGGTATGCATCCGAAGAACATCCATATCCGGTTACTTCTGCATAAATCTTTGCTCCACGTTTCTTTGCATGCTCCAATTCTTCTAAAATTACAATTGCGGCACCTTCTCCCATAACAAATCCACTTCTGTTTTTATCGAACGGAATGGATGCATGTTTTGGATCATCTGAAGAAGTAAGTGCGGTTAAAGATGTAAATCCTGCTATTCCAAGCGGAGTAATGCAGCTTTCTGTTCCACCTGCTACCATCACTTCTGCATCACCATACTGGATGGTACGGAAGGCTTCACCAATGGCATTCGTTCCGGATGCACAGGCGGTACTGATATTTAAGCTCTTTCCTTTTAATCCAAACTGAATGGATACATTTCCTGCTGCCATATTGGAAATCATCATCGGAACAAATAAAGGATTTACTCTTCCCGGTCCCTTTTCCAATAATTTGCTATGCTCTCTTTCGATTGCCTGTAAACTTCCGACTCCGGAACTGATGGAAGTACCCACACGGTATGCATCCTCTGCTTCCATGGAAAGTCCGGAATCCTCCAGTGCCTCTTTGGCTGCCGCTACGGCAAACTGGCAGAATGCTTCCATTCTCTTTGCAGAGCGGAAATCCATATATTCTTTTGCATCAAAATCCTTTACTTCTGCTGCAAGATGACATTTATAGTCTGTTGCATCAAAATGTGTAATCTCGCCAATACCTACCTTCTGCTGCTTTACTGCAGACCAGAATTCCGGCACATTATTTCCAATCGGGGTAATTGCACCCAATCCTGTTACTACAACTCTACGATTCATGTTCTTATCCTCTCTATCTAAACAATCCATCTTATGTCATTCGTCATCCGCTGTTCTTTCTAAGCTTTTTCATCAGCCAGTATTATTTCTGCATCTACATAGTCATTCCGCCATCTACAGCCAGCACCTGTCCTGTGATATAACCTGCCTCTTCGGATGCTAAGAATGCAACTGCTGCCGCAATTTCTTCCGGCTTTCCGATTCTTCCCAGCGGAATGTTATGAAGCATATTTTCTTTTACCGTATCCGGCAAATCCTTTGTCATATCGGTCTCAATCATTCCCGGTGCTACTACATTTGCAGTAATACCACGGGAGGACAGTTCTCTTGCAACACTCTTAGTCAATCCGATGACTCCGGCTTTGGCTGCACAATAATTTGCCTGTCCGGCATTTCCGGTAATTCCGGATACGGATGATATATTGATTATCCTTCCACTTTTCTGTTTTAAGAAATAGCGGGATGTATGATGAATGGTATGGAATACGCCTTTTAAGTTTGTCTCATAAACTGCATCAAATTCTTCATCATTCATCTTCATCACAAGATTATCTCTTGTAATTCCTGCATTATTTACAAGAATATCCAGATGTCCGTATTTCTTTATGATATCCCTGATCATGGTCTGACATGCCTCGTCATCTGCCACATTGCACTGATAGGATTCTGCTCTGCCACCCATATCGGTAATCATTTTTACTACTTCTTCTGCCCGCTCTTTACTGCCATTGTAATTTACAATTACCGTTGCTTTGTCTTCTGCCAGACGAAGTGCAATGGCACGACCAATCCCTTTGGCTGCACCGGTTACCAGTGCTACTTTATTCTCCAACATAAGCTTTATAATCCTCCAGTTTTTCAATGCTTACCGTTTTGACATCCCGGTTGATTTTACGCATAAATCCAGATAAAGTATGTCCCGGTCCGATTTCTACGAATTCATCATAACCGTCCGCGATCAGACGCTCAATGCTCTGCTGCCATCTTACAGAAGAAGATACCTGCTTCTTTAACAGCTCTTTTACCGGTTCTGTTGTGGTAACGTAATCTGCTGTCACATTGGTTACATACGGAATGCTAAATTCCTGCAGCTTTGTATTTTCCAATACTTCTGCTAATTTTTCTCCGGCTCCGGTCAACATGGCGGAATGGAACGGTCCGCTTACTTTTAACGGAACCACACGCTTTGCTCCAGCTTCCTTTAATGCTGCACCGGCTTTTTCTACTGCTGCTTCTTCTCCGGTAATTACAATCTGTCCCGGACAGTTATAATTTGCTATAGATACAATTCCTTCGGTATTGCTGCATACTTCTTCAATTGCCTTCGCATCCAGTCCTAAAACGGCTGCCATTGCTCCGCCGGTTGGTACTGCTTCCTGCATAAAGATTCCTCTTACACGAATGACACGGAATGCATCTTCCATACTCATGACACCGGATGCAATCAATGCACCGTATTCTCCAAGGCTTAATCCTGCACAAGCTGCCGGTTCTTTTCCAGCTTTCTTTAATGCTGCATAAATTGCTGCCTCTGTGGTCAGCATGGCAATCTGTGTATACTCTGTAATATTGATTTCTTCATTTTCTTCAAAACAAAGCTTTGCAATGTCAAGTCCGGTTACTTTTGAAGCAAGCTCATATACGGCTTTACTCTCTTCACAGGCATCATAGAAATCTTTGCCCATTCCAATATACTGCGCTCCCTGTCCAGGGAACATGAATACAACCTTACTCATTTTCTTCTCCTTATTTTCGATTCATCAGACGTTCTGCTTCTGATACGATAGAAGTAATAATTTCCTTACAGGACAATTCATCCTGTATCATTCCGGCAATCTGACCTGCCATCAGACTTCCATTTACCACATCGCCGTCCATCACTGCTTTGCGGAGGGAACCAAGGGTAAGCTGTTCTAATTCATCTAATGTTGCGCCTTCTTTTTCCATCTTCAGATACTCACGGCTCATCTTATTACGGATGACACGGATTGGATGTCCGGTACTGGAACCTGTTATTTCAGAATCAATGTCTTTGGATTTTATCAGCTTCTCTTTGTAGTTTGCATGTACGATAGATTCTTTGGCTGCCACAAATCTTGTTCCCATCTGAACTGCTTCTGCACCCAGCATAAATGCTGCAGCCATTCCTCTTCCATCTGCAATTCCTCCGGCTGCAATCACCGGTGCATCAATGGCATCTGCCACCTGTGGCACCAATGCCATGGTTGTAGTGGAACCGATATGGCCACCAGATTCCATTCCCTCTGCCACAACAGCATCTGCGCCACCGCGGACCATAAGTTTTGCCATAGCTACACTTGCTACTACCGGAATTACTTTAACACCTGCTTCTTTCCAGAGGCTCATGAATTTGGCTGGATTTCCGGCTCCTGTTGTGACAACCGGAACCTGCTCCTCAACTACCACCTTTGCCACTTCCGGTGCATTCGGATTCATCAACATGACATTTACACCAAATGGTTTGCTGGTGCGTTCCTTCACCTTGCGAATCTGCTCCCGAACCACTTCAGGTGGAGCACTGGCTGCACCGATAATACCAAGTCCACCTGCTTCAGATACTGCAGCAGCCAGATGATATTCTGCAACCCATGCCATTCCGCCCTGAATAACAGGCTCTTCTATTCCTAACAGTTCTGTGATTCTTGTTTTCATATTTTATTCCTCAACGCCCTTTGCTTTTAAGTAGTCAATAACATCTCCTACAGTTGCGATTTTCTCTAAATCTTCTGACGGAATCTCTACACCGAATTCTTCTTCCATGCTCATAACCAGTTCAAACAAGTCTAAAGAATCTGCTCCTAAATCATCCTTGAAATTGGATTCTGCTTTTACCTCTCCATCATAGTTTAACTGCTCTTTGATTAATTCTGCTAATTTCTCTAACATTATTTCGTTCTCCTTTTTTGTCTTTTCTTTGATAATACTTTGAGTTGCAAATATTTTGATTGTCAAATTATTTGCAACTCAAAGTATATACATAAGCATTTCTGTTGTCAACTATATTTTTACCGACTCGCGTAAACTACGAGAAACACGCTTTGCGTATTTCTCGAGTTATCGCGTAAAAAAGAATGTGCCTTGGCACATTCTCGCGCCTGCGGCGGTCGCTTGCGACATCTACCTTATACGCCGCAGTGCGCATCCTCGCAGAGCGTTTTTACTTTACAGGAAAGCAATTTCCTGTAAAGTAAAAAAGACAGTGTCGGAACTTTTCTGTTCTTTCACTGTCTTATGTTAGTTACTTCTTTTATTTTTTATCACTTATGCAGCTTTTTTACGATTTGATACTACAAAGTAAACACCTACTAATAATACTCCGATGCATAAGAAGAATACCGGATTGATACCGTCACCTGTCTTCGGTGTGCTGTCCTTCTCATGGCTGCCCGAAGTTACTGTCTTACCTGAATTGCTGTTCTTGGTTGCGCCAATCACATTTCCGCCAGTCACTGCTGTGCCGCCACCGGTTACTGTAGTAGCGGAACCACTTCCGTTGTTGCTGTTGGAAGTATCTGTTGAACCATTGCTATTGGAATTATTTCCATTATCCGGAGTCGGCTGTGGATTCTCTCCTCCAAGGCTCTGGAAACTGATTCCATTTCCGGTTGCATATACCTGTGCCTGTGTTCCTGAATAACCGGAAATTGTAGATGGACTCCAGCTGCTCTGGCTTCCGATTGACGTTACACTCGCCGGAATCAAAATTGTACTGATACTGCTGCCGCTGAACGCATCTGTTTCAATGGTATTAACAGAATCCGGAACTGTCAGTGAAGTAACCGACTTGCAGTTTGCAAAAGCACCTGCTCCGATGGTTGCAGTACTGGTCGCAATTTTTGCACCGGATTTTCCCTCCGGGCAACGGATTAACCTGGTCATTGCTTTGTTATATAGACATCCATCACTGGATGCATATGTACCATTTCCTGATGCAGCACTGATGGATGCCAGTCTGCTGCAGCCGGTAAATACGTTGCTTCCGATGCTGGAAACGCCAGATGGAATTGTAATTCCGGTTAAAGAAGTACAATCATAAAATGCTTTATCCCCGATGCTTCCTACGGATTCCGGAATTGTAAACTGGGATAATGAACTGCACTCTGCAAATGCCTGGGAACCAATGGATGAAATTGAAGTTCCAATAGATACACTGGTAAGGCTTGTACAGTTATAAAATGTCTCTGCCGGAATAGAACCGATATCTCCTTCTATGCTGACAGAACCAAGGCTTGTACAGTTATAGAAAACTGCGGTTCCCATTCCAGTCACATAAGATGGAATCGTTACACTTGTAATGGATGTATTGGATGCAAATACACCACTTGCAATTGTAGATACTGACTCTGGAATTGTAATTGCTCCACCGGCTCCGCTGTAGGCAACCAGTGTTCCACTGTCATCTACTGTAAATCCATTTTCATCTGTTGTCTCGTCTGCCCGGACTGTCTGTCCCGGCATCACTGCCAGCAGCAAACATACTGCTGTAAAAATAGAAAATCCTTTTTTCAATATCTGCATCTCTCATCTCTCCTAGCTTTATCTGCTTGATACATTATACTTCTTATCTGCTTACTGTACACGCTTTGCCAGTATAAACATTCTTCCGTCCTGTGTATAATTATTGCAGGTAGAAAGAGTCAGCAGCTGGTCTCCATAAGTACTGTCTATCTCTGCGCCATATACAGAAAGCTGTGCCACATTATTTAAATATTCCTGATATTCTTCTTCGGAATCTGCATTCAGAAAATTATAATACCGGAATACATTTTCATCCTGATACTGGACCTCCGATAATCCCACTTCAATGACTTCATAGACTCCTCTTTCATAAAGAGTATTAAATTCTATCGTCTTATGGGCATTGTAGAAATCTTCGTCCAGATATTTCTTTAATTCGCCAAACATCATTCCGCTTTTCATATTATGTCCGTAAATGATGATATTGGTATCCCTGTTTATGTAATCATTTCTGGCATCGATAAAAAGGGTGCCATTCAGGTCGTCATTTTTATCAAAATCATGTTTCAGATAATAATCCGGTTCTTCCTGTGAAGACTGCATGACCGGATAATCAATATCCGTATCCGGAATATGTAACCATCCGATTAATTCCGGATTTTCCGCATACAGGGAAACATAATCCTCTAACATAATCAGTGGCTGCTCTGTTGTCTCTCCTGTTTCAGTTGCATCTTCTGTGATTTCCGGATTCATCTGCTCCGTTCCTGTTACAAGGTGCTCTACTACATTATTCTGTTTCTTATTCTGTAAATCCTTAAGCCTGTTAGCAGCTTTATAATCCGCATATTCCGAAATCGCATAATATCCGATACAGGCTGTCGCAACAATGATGCATACGATGCCGACCACCTTCTGCCAGGTAAAATGAAATGGCAGCTTTGCTTCTGCTTCCGCTTCTTCCTTGGCAATTTTTTCTTCTATCATGTTCTGCGAACTATCCGCAACAATATCTGAAATGCACCAGAAGAACGATTTTCCGATTTCACTTTTAAAACGGATTTTCTTCGTGCGCATCATGGTATACAACCGGATTGCTACTTCCGGATCATAAATATCCAGTTCATCGGTAATATACTTGATTTTCTTTAAATCTTCCTGCGCCTGCCTGTATTCCCTTAAGGTTTCGAATTCATAATCACCTATTTTATAAATCTTTTCATCCATAATTTATGATTCATCTGCCTTATCTTCTCATGGTCCAGGTAGTTTTATTATAGGTCATTTTGTCATCTTTCGCAAGATTTTTCCGCAAGATATACACAATGTACCATTTCTCATTTTTATATCGTCTATATCTTGCGCTTTCTTTAGTCTAAATTGGATTTTTCCAGCAAATAACGGAACATCTGCTCCGCTGCTTCCTTATGTTCGGAGCCAAGGGCAATACCAAGAATACATTCCTTTTCATAATAACCGTGTTCAACCGGCCAGCTTCCGGTTCCAAGACGGATGCCTGCTGCAAAAGTATCTCCGGTGTCCTTATCCTCTACATAGAAGATATAATCCTTTAACTGTTCCAGCTCGTCTTTGGAAAAGTACTGCGTCAAATCTGCTATGGCACCAGACTGGGCAAGATTTTCAAAAACCATTTCATCAGCACCCAAAACATCTACTCCACCGCCTGCAATCACTGTCTGCAGGGACTGATAGGAATAGAGATTACTGGTATCTGTGCTGGTTAAATCCACATAATATGCATCATTTACCACAACCTCCTGGACTGCTGTATCATATCCATATTGCTCCATGAATTCTGAGAAATCCGGTTCTTCATCTGCTGGCATACTCTTTGCATTTACTAATACAATCTGGGAAATATCTTCCTTTGTGGTCATATAATGATGTACCGTCATACCAATCAAAATAATCACTGCAACTACTGCCAGTATTACAAGTCTGTAATAATCCCAGACAAATCCGATCCGCTGTTTCCAGGTCATTGTCTTTAAATCAGCTTTCTTTTCCATATTATCGCCTTTCTTCATCTGCCGGAGCTGTATTATCTCCTGTAGTGTCATTCTCTGCTGCATTACCCTCTGTCACATCTGTGCCACTCTCCGCATCAGCATCATTGCCTGTGCCAAGAGGTGCCACAAAATCTGCATACGGTAATTCTTTATGTAAATTTTCCATATAATCATACCAGATTTCTCCCGGATAGCTGGCTCCTGTCAGTCCTGGAAGTTCTGCCGGAATATCATATCCAACCCAGACGCTGGTGGTGTAATACTTTGTATAGCCTACAAACCAGCCATCCTTATTGGAATTGGTGGTTCCTGTTTTCGCTGCACTGGCAGTCTCGGACAATGCCATTCCCTTTGCTGTTCCTTGTGTCAGAACACCCTCTAATATATTGGTCATCCAACGGGCTGCATTGGTTTTATAAACCTGCTTTTCATCGACAATTTTCTGATAGATAGCGTTTCCGTCTGCATCCTGTATCTCTACAATGCAGGTAGGCTCCCGGTATTTTCCATCATTTTCTATGGTGGCATAAGCCGCCGCCATTTCTACCGGAGAGACTCCATTGGTAAATCCACCCAGGGATGCGGCAGGTCTTTCATCCTCCGGGGACAGCTTTGCGAAATTCATCTCCTTCAGATAGGAAATTCCTGTAACGGGAGTCATCTCTTCTAAAAGATTCCACGCCACTGTATTAATGGAATTTTCTACCGCATAACGCAAGGTTACGCTGCCAAGATACCTGCCACTGGCATTTTCCGGTCCATCCTCAATCGGTGCATCTTCCACCACAGTATCCGGGGTATAGCCCCGCTCCAGCGCCGGTGTGTATACAATCAACGGTTTGATGGCACTGCCCGGCTGCCGGTAACTCTGATAGGCGCGGTTTAGCATATGCCCGTCATATTCCTGACTTCTGCCGCCTACGATTGCCTTTACAAAACCGGTCTCATTGTCAATGCATACTGCCGCACTCTGCAATGTATAAATGCCCTCTTCATTGACATCGGTAAAATCCTGCAGCTTCTCATCCACTGCATTCTGAAGCTGCTCTTCCATATTTAAATCAATGGAAGTATAGATTCTATAGCCTCCTGTATAAAGAGACTGTTCGCAGGTTTTATACTGCTCCTGATAGGCATCTTCATAGGTCTTTCGATCTTCCTCCGAAGAAAAATCTGTCCGGAATTCAAAGCCCTGCTGCTCCATCAATGCCCGTGTTGCACAATAGCAGGCATAGGTCTCTACCGCATCATAACGCTTTGTTGGCTCTGCTGTGCTGAGTACAATCGTTTCCTGTCTGGCATCCTTATATTCCCTGCGGCTGATTTTACCATCCTCATACATGTTTTTTAAAATGCGGTCACGTCTTCCTAACGTATTATCCGGGTTCTTATAAGGATTATACATCGTCGGATTATTCGGTATCGCACAAAGATATGCCATCTGGGACAATGACAAAAATGAAACATCTGTATCAAAATATCCCCGGCTCGCCGCCTGAATGCCATAATATCCATTTCCAAAATAAATATTATTAAGATAAAACTCTAAGATTTCATCCTTGGTATATTTCTTTTCCAGCTCTGTGGCAATGAATATTTCTTCCATTTTTCGCTGCCACGTTCTGTCATTATTTAGGAAAATGGTTCTTGCAAGCTGCTGCGTAATGGTACTTCCGCCCTGGGTTACTTCTCCGTTACGCACCATTGCCCAGACTGCACGGATAATTGCCTTAAAATCGATTCCGCCATGACTGTAAAATTTTTTATCTTCAATACTTACCATAGCTTCTTTGACTTCTTCCGGTATCTCATCACTGGTCAGATAGCTTACATCCTTGGTGCCACGAAGTGACATGATTCTCGTTCCATTCACATCATAAACCTGGCTGGTCTGCTCCGCCCGAAATGTGTCCTTCGTCGACTCTTTTACAAACCGGACTGCCTCTTCATGCATGGCACTGACCTGACTGGCATACCCGCCAAAATAGTAATACGCCAGCCCGCCGATTACCAGAAGTATCAGAACTATCTGCAGCTTTACAAAAAGCCAGAAACCACGGTATTTCTTTTTCCTTTTTTTCTTCTCTTTATGGGACATGGGATTCCTCCATATTGCTCTATTTTACACTGTTCCATAAAAAGTTACAAGGCTACTGTTCCATTTGTCTTCCTAAAAATCCCGCCGCTGTAATAGCAAGCTTGCTTTCGGTTTCTCCCATTTTTGCAGTTTCATTTTTCTCATATAAAACAACTGCTCCGATGGCATCTCCTTCACAGATAATCGTGCTGATTGCCTGGTCATGATAGTTCCCGGTATCATCTAAGGTAATTCGTACAAATTTGCTGTCTCCCTGCTGTGCAAGAATATTTTTCCGGTCTTCGATCAGTTCCTCTAACTGCCTGCTGATTGGCTTTCCTTCGAATTCCTTCTTTCCGTTTCCTGCAGCCGCAATCACATGGTCCCTGTCGGTAATACATACCAGATGCCCAGTGCTCTGTGCCAGGCTCTCCGCATACTGTCCGGCAAACTGGCTCAGTTCTCCAATCGGTGAATATTTCTTAAGAATGATTTCACCTTCCCGGTCTGTAAAAATTTCCAGTGGGTCACCTTCCCGGATTCGCAGTGTCCTGCGGATTTCCTTTGGCACTACAACTCTCCCCAAATCATCTATTCTACGTACAATTCCTGTTGCTTTCATTAAAAATTCCTCCTGTTTCCTACATACTTTCCATTTTTGTGCTGTATGGGTAGTATGTGGAAAACAGGAGGAATTATGCAAGCCTTCCTCGTATTTACATTTTTAAATCACTGGTGTTTTTATTAGCCAAAATCAATCTTTTTTCATTTTTGGCTAATAGAATTACGAACATACTTATTTTATGTTGTAAAAACCAACCTCTACTTACTACTAAATCCTGCATAGATTTTCAGATAATACCCGTATAATTTAAAACAGTTCTTCTCCCTAAACTTAAGTCAAATCGCTCTACTATTTTTCTATGAAAAGCCCTATTAAAGTCCCTGTTTGAAGCATATATATAAAGCATAAAATTAGTCAGCATCATACACATCCATAGGAGTTAAAACTATCTCCTTCTTTAAATTTATGATAATAGACTTTAATCGTTTTTCAAAAAAGGCTGAATAGTTATCATCTAAAACTCCAAATTCTTTTAAATCTCCAATTAAATGAGATTTCATTATTTCCACAATATTTTTATTATCTTCACAATATTGTTTCATATAATCGGATGGTGCTCTGTCCTTTATTTCTCCCTTATTCAGATAACTATCTACTATTGTTATATTCGCTATATGGTTCACTAAAGTTTCTTCAATTAATGGTTGATTTTTTTTCATATAATTTTTAGGGAAAAATGGTGGTAATTTTTACTATTTCCTTGACTTAACCATGCGTTATCTATAACAACATGTATACCATTTTTAAATGATCTAGGTTTTTGCTGTGCGAGAAGACATAGCAATCCCTTAATTAAAGCATTTCCCGTTGAAAAACCACCATTTCTTTTTAAGAACTCATAAGTTATATCGATTCCCTGTTCATACTTTGGTTGTTTTTTGTCAATAATAAAATCGATAACGTGTGTAATATCCTGTGCCAATTTGCTTTCTAACGCATTAGAAAACCGGTTAGTTAAGACACATCTCCAAAAATAATCTTTTAAATACTGATTTTCTAGGGCACTCGGATTTTGTGGATGTTTATAAAAATAGTATACATATGGTACTATCAATCCATCATATGGCAATAATTTTGAAACAGCAATACCCAAAGCTGATTTTAAATAATCAATTGCTAGCTTAAAATCTTTGTCAATTTCGTCCCAAATATCAATAAAATTCTGCTTACTAATTTTATTTAAAATATCTTTTCTACTACATCCTCCATTTATGCAAATTGAGATAGCTTGAAGAACCGTAGAATGTGGAATAGTTTCATATCCTCTATCACTCCATTCTTCTTCCTGTTTTTTCCTCTTTTCATATAAATCAAATTTTTGCTTTTCATCATAGGTTTTTGCACACATTATTTCAAATGTGTCCAATCCTTTTCCCCCAACATTAATTCTAGTAAAAATATCTGTTGCCACATCTAATTCTGCATCTGTTATTTTTATTGTTGGAAACTGATAAGTAGTAAACCGTGTTTTGTATAAATCAATTTTATCCAGAATTTCTTGATTATGTCCATACTTTCTAAATATATCCGGCATTTTCCCTCTTAATAAATCATCAATAGATATTACTTCATCTATTTTTTTGTCTTCTATATTTAAAATTACTATGTCCTGCGAACTATCAGCCAACAAATCAACATATATTTGGGAATAGTCCTCTTTTTCTATTTTAACTCCCAACATGCTTGCATATATACTTGTAATTCGTTGCTGACCGTCTAATACATAATATAAAAACTCTCCATCTTTAGCATTTGGTAAATCTATTCCACCTATGTTTTTTACAGAACGCAATCTTGTCTTTGTTTCCCATAAAATAAAAGAACCTATTGGGAACCCCTTAATTACACTATCCAACAACTTTGCTGCATCTTCCTTTTTCCATACAAACTCTCTTTGAAATTGAGGTATCTTAATATTACCTTCATTTATCTTATTTTTCAATTGTTCAAATGTCAAATGCCCCGGTTCTGACTGCAACATATTATCTATAGTCTCCTTTCATTTATTTACTTAAGCAATTCTCATAATCATAATTATTAATCTATAATATCATCTTCCTAATTATATATTTCTAGCAATATTGTAATCTATTACATATTTTCCGTCAATAATATCCACCATTCCCTATTTTCATCATTTCTGCTTTGTAATCTTATACGAACCATTTTTCTATTTTTGCTTTTACTCAAACATTAATATGTGGGAAACAGAAGGAATTATGCAATTTTTATTTTTCTCTTCTCTTTAAAATCGCCATAAATCCAAGGCATAAAATCAACTGCACAATGGATGACATCGGTGTCGCCAGTCCAATTTCAAATAAGGACGGATTCGGACGAAGACTCATAAAATAGGACACCGGAACACGGACACCAAAGGCTCCGATGATTCCCTGAAGCATGACAAATCTTGTCCTGCCGATTCCATTATAAAATCCGGTGTAGCAGAAAAAGATTGCCGTAAACATACAGTCAATGGCATATGCCTTCAAGTAATCTGCTGCCGCCAGAATAACCGCCTCATCCGACGAGAAAATGGATGCCAGCAGACTGCCATGGAAGAAGGATATGAAAAACATACACACGCCGATGGCAAAAGAAACAACCGCTCCATAATGCAGTGCTTTCTTTGCCCTGTCCATGCGTCCTGCACCGTAATTCTGCGCTACAAAGGCAGAAATAGACTGCATAAATGCAGATGAAATCAACATGATAAATGCACAGACCTTTTCCGCCACGCCAACACCTGCAGACGCAATGACTCCCATGGAATTTACAATAGCAAGGATAATCAGAAAAGAAAGACTTACCAGTAAATCCTGCAACGCAATCGGTGCTCCAAGCCCTGTCATTTTCTTAAGGGATGGCTGATGCAGGCGAAGATGTTCTTTTTTTTAAGAAAATGGAAGTTCCTTCTTTCGGATTACCAGTGCTGATACAATGGCACTTACAACCTGTGCAAATACTGTTGCAAAAGCTGCGCCACTGGTTCCCATTTTAAAATGTGCACACAAAAGTAAATCCCCGGCAATATTGCAGACGCAGGCAATAGCAACCGTAAGCAACGGTGTTTTGGAATCTCCTAATCCACGGAAGATACAGCCAATCAGATTATACGCCACAATCACAAGCATACCGCCACCGCAGATTCTTACATAAGAAACCGTCTTATCAAACGCTTCCTTTGGCGCATACATAAGGCTGCTGATTTTCGGTGCAAAGATTACCAGTAACAATGTCATTACTACTGCGATAATCGCAAACATTATAATTGCAGTACCAACAGTTCTTCGGTCTTCTTCCCTCTTGCCACTTCCAATCTGTTGCCCCAGTAAAATTGTTGTCCCCATGGCAAAGTTGCTTACCAGATTCGTAAGCGTCATCATAATCTACGACCCGGTGGAAACTGCGGAAACATCAACGGATGATGCAAATTTTCCCACAATCAGAAGGTCTACTGCGCCATACATTGCCTGCAGAAATAATGCAAACAAAACCGGCAGTGCAAACAGGATTAAGGGCTTCATGATTTTTCCTACGGTGAAGCTCTGTTCTTTCTTTTCTACTAATTTTTCCATCTCTATCCCTCCATATCCGCATATACAAAAAACTCGCATACATGAGAAACTCGCGTATACCAGAAACTTGCATACACAAGAAATACATTTGGCGAGTTTCTCGAGTTATCGCGGTGCTCGTCAAAGTCTGTGCGAAAAAAAAGCCGGACAAGATGCAGGCATTTCAACCTGCCATCTTATCCAGCTATTGCTTCCATTGAGCAAATTGCCCTCCGATGACCGTTGCAAGTATACTATAGATTGATTCTATCATCAATTAATATTTTAATATTTTTGTTACTGTAATGATACACTGGTGCATTTCTGCCTTTCCTTCCGGTTTAAGATTGTAAATGCGACAACACAGATGATTGCGGAAAGCAGGGAACCTGCTGCCGTTGCCAGCCCCATCGGGAATAAGGTATCCGGGAATAAAGTCGAAGTCAGATAAACGCCCGGAATTCTTACCAGTGTAATTGCAATGATATTATGTAAAAATGAGATGCCGGATTTGCCGCAGGCACAGAAATATCCGCTGAAGCTGAAATGAATTCCTGCGAACATGCAATCCCAGACATATCCCCTTAAGTATTGACCTCCCAGACGTACCACTTCCGCTCCCGATGCATCCGATGGATCTGTAAATAACGCCACCACCGGACTGGCGAAGAACTGCATGAAGATTCCTACGATAATTCCAAAGCCCACTGTAATCATCACAGCATAGCGCAGTGTTTCATTGGCACGCTGCCTCTTTCCCGCTCCGATATTCTGTGCACCAAGTGCAGATACTGTTGATAACATGGAGGACGGAATCAGGAACAGGAAGCTTATTATCTTTTCCACGATTCCCACAGCCGCTGCATCATTTAATCCACGCTGGTTCGCAATGATGGTGATAATCATAAATGCCACCTGAATGAAACCGTCCTGCAATGCAATGGGAATACCGATTTTTAAAATCTGTCCCATGATATTGTGGCTTAATCTGAAATCTTTTCTGCTAAGAGAGAATTCTTTCCGCTGTCTGATAATCATACACAGGGAAATAACTACACTGATTGCCTGGGCACAAGTGGTTCCAAGAGCTGCACCTGCCGGTCCAAGATGCAGTCCGCCGATAAACACATAATCCAAGACAATATTTGCTGCACATGCAATGGCAATAAAGTACATCGGACTCTTGCTGTCACCCATGCCACGGAAAATTGCACTGATAATATTATATGCTGTAATAAAAGGAATCCCGATAAAGCAGATGGTAAGATAGGATATCGTTCCCATTACTGCTTCCTGTGGTGTAGACATTACTGTTACAATTGGTTTTGTCAGCAAAAGCAACACCGCCATCAGCACAAGGGCAACTCCCATAAATAGGATTACCGTGTTTCCAATTCCTTCTGCCACCCGTTTCTTATCTTTGCTTCCAATCGCCTGTCCGATGCTGACCGTTGTTCCCATGGCAAGTCCCACCAGCATAACTGTTATCATATGCATGACCTGTGAGCCAATGGATACCGCCGTAGTGCTGGTAACTCCTTCAAACTGCCCGATGATAAATAAATCTGCCATTCCATACAATGTCTGTAAAAAATAAGATAAAAGGTATGGCAGCGAAAATATAATTACATTTTTAAATACACTTCCTGTAGTAAGATTCCGTTCCATCATTTCATTCTGCTTCCTCTAAGCCAGCGCTGCGCCCAGATGACGGGTCAGTAAATCCACCAGCCATGCATGGTCTTCTGCTGACAGCTCACTCTGTCTTACCAGAATCACCTGATTGGACAGATTTCTGATATAAATATAATTTTCATAGAATCCCCAGTCCTTATAGGCAGTCCACAGATTCACACCCTCCGCTATTTCTGATTTTATGCTGATGCTTTCTTCACTGAAAATATACTTGCGGTGGCCACTTACCAGTGCCTTCTGTGCATTTGCGTAAAATCTCTTAAGTCGTGCTTTCTGCTGTACCTTTTTCCCGCCGCATGCAAAATATAGAAAAGCTGCCCAAAGAATCATAAAAAGTGAACCCATTTCTGCCCTGCCAAGCATAAAGCTTAACATTCCGGACGGCAGACAGATTATGCACATAATCACAGAAGTAATCGTTACCACTTTTCTTCTCTTCCGGTATACATCCGATTGCAAAGTTATTTCCAACAGCGCGTCCCGCTCTTCTTTTCCGATTTCAATTTCATATTCTAACATCTCTGTTCCCCCATTTTCTTTTCATCTATTTTTTATTTATTTTCTTTCCATTCATTTCTCATTTACTGCTTTTCCCAGATGACGGGTCAGTAAATCAATCAGCCATGTCCTCTCTTCTGCCGACAATTTATCCTGTTTTACAAGAACATTTTCATTCGACAGATTCCTGATGCAGATGTAATTTCCATAGATTTCCCAATCCTTATAAAGTGACCATGCAGTATTTCCTTCTGAAACTTCTGATTTTAAAAGAATTCCATCTTCACTGAAAGTATACTTCCGATAACCGGATTTTAGTTCTTTATCCATTGCTGTAACAGATTTCTTTAATACCGTCTTCTGCATCAGCTTGCTTCCTCCGCATATCATAAAAAGACTATATGCAGCCAGGAGTGAGCAAAGTACAACAAGCCTTGTATCGCTATTTGTTACTCTCCATATTATAATCAAAATACAAGCTACAATCAGAATTGAAAATTTTATTGCTTCCGCTTTTCTTTTCTTTCGATACTCCTTCGAATTCAAAGTGATTTCAAGCAGCGCATCCTGCTCTTCTTTTCCGATTTCAATTTCACATTCTAACATCTCTGTTCCCCCATTTCTTTTTTCTAAAAACATTGTAATGAACACTGCTTATTCTGTCAAACACTATCGGTTGTTATCTTTGCTGTTCTGCTTTTGCACGAAACTCTGACTCCTTTTGAAATTCTGGGAGCACTGCTGATACTAATCGGCGCGATACCGACTTCTATAGAAAATGCCTCATAGACGCATAAAATGTCTATGAGGCATTATAACTTTACTCGGCAAATATCTGCTCAATTATTTTATCAAACTCTAATGTGTGATATCTTCTTTTTAATGAATCGAGATTGTAAAGTGCCTGACCATTTATCAGTCCATTACAAGTATCATTATCATCTCCTTTATTTTTTGCTACAGCTCCCGAAAATTCCAAATCATCTGTATCAGAAAGCCATAAGGATGTCAGAAATCCTTCACACTGAATTCCAGGCATTGTATATCCATACATTCTTTGTGGCATAGATAAACCGTGCTGCATTCCTAATGTTACAATTTTTCCCAATATAGCCAGTTTTTTATTCCCGCTATACTCTGCAATTCGCATTAAATCTGGTACGAATTCTACAAATTCATCGTCCACATAGCTGCATCCCGGAATAACATCACACCCTGCCCATCCAGTTGTTCCAAAATCATTCTTTCCAAGAAGTGTATTTTCATCAAACGGAATATCCCAAAGATAAGTCCATGATGCAAGAATCTGTGCTGCTGATTTTGCGCCATACAAATATCGTTCTTTTTTGGTAGTTTCATAAGCCAACAACAATGTCCGCATATTATACATTACTCCAACAGCATCTATCTTTACAGACTTTTTATGTGTTGTATCATTTAATCCTCCCAGATATAAAACATCTTCTACATAATGTTCCATAATAAAATCAGCAGCTTTACACAATGCACTTCTATATTTCTCATTACCGGTGTATTCATGTACTAATGCCAATACTTCTCCCGGAAAAATTGTTCCTGACCCCTGCTCTATCACATTACTTCCAAACCATTCTTCCGGATATGTCATTGGAGTACCTTCCATCGTATATGCCCGATACCAGGAGCCATCTGTATTCTGAATTTCAATCATTTTATCACAAAATGCAACCACTACATCCAGCCAGTCTTTATGTAATGTTCCATTTTCTTTTTCCTCAAGAAAACAGAGCATTAAATAATACATAGCCTCCGTCATAGTCCGGCAATAATTTCCTTTTGTTCCTTTTAATTTTTCTGCAATTCCCATCATTGCACCTACGACCTGATTGCCCAGAAATTTTTCTAATTCTTCTCTGTTTTCCGAATACTGAAATGGCATTAATACGCCAGTCCACCAATAAACAAATTCTTCTTTTTCTACACTGTACATCGCATTCGGCAAACCACTTTCTGCAATACAGTGTTCCACAAAAAATTGTATTGTTTTTAATGCCCTTTCCCTATATTCTTCCTTTCCTGTTTCTTCTGCAGCCCGAAGCATTTCATAGCAAACCATAGTCTGATTTCCGGAAAATCCATATTCCAGTACGTTTTGATTTCCATAATTTTCTCTCGGCGAGAAATGACACACATAACCACAAGGATGATTTTTCTTTTCTGGAAAATCTCTAAAGCTATTGTGTAATAAGTCTCTTCTGTATGGTATTGTTTCTTCCAGACTAAATGGATGTCTGATATCATCATTAAGAATTCGTTCCATCTGAAATACGCTCGTCTTCCACGATGCTTCTGTCAGATTTTCAGCTTCTCCAAACTGCAGGATATATGAAACTTCCAATTCTTCTCCCTGTTTTATCTTTCGATATGCAGCCCACTCCGATCCATCTACATTTAAGCAAAATGAATTTCTCTCATAAAATGGATAATCACAACGTAACAAAAATTCTTCCATTCTATTTGCAGACGGTGCAATTCCCAGGGATCCAATATCTGTATTATGAACAAAATGCCTTTCCGCTATCTGTTTTCTGGTTATTGTAGTATCCACCTTTGGAATATCTGCCCGAATTAGTGAAATAAATTGCTTGTCATTTTTTGCAAATCCTGTCACTGACAAATTTGGATTTCTATCATCCTTATAATCCTGCTCGAAAGTTCCAAGATAATCATCCTGTCCATTCTGGTCTGTATCATTCTTATTATAAAAAGCTCCCGGTATTACAAATTGATAATCGTCAAAATTTTTTGCATGTTTTGATTTACAATGGAATTCCGTAGATATCCGGATAGCAGTCTCTTTTTCTGCTGAAATGCAGGCCACCTTTCTGCTCAATTTTATATTATTTGTATTTTGTTCCCACATATCAGTAATATGAAATCTATTTTCTTTATTTACTTCTACGTCTGCTTCTGCAATATAAATGTTTTTTTCATTTCTTATTACATCATACTTTGCTTTCTTGTTTCTTTCCTTTAAAATCTGAATCTGAACCGGCCACGGTACTTCTATTTTTATTCCGTCCCTTTCTATTAAAACTTCATTTTTTTCTAATCCCACCGGAAATTTAAGTTCCATCACATCATCCCTTCCTTTCCACTAATTCGATACAAATTTGATTTTTCCTACCTGCTATAAGCTTTTCTTCCAGTTCAGCCTGATGTAGCACAACAGAGGTACTATTTATCTGATTCTTCCATACTTCTCCATTTATGCTAAGTTCACCCAACTGATATTCTCCATAATCCAAATGTTTTCTGTTATAAAAGGAAACACATACTTCTTTTTCCGCAAATAATGTGTCTACTGTTAAAACTTCACCGGAATCATACTGCTCCTTTACTAGTTTTGGTTCAATTAATAAGTCTCCAAGTTGCCCACGTATGCCATATACCTGTGTCAGCATCAGAAAAATTGTCCAGCTTCCTGCACCAGTAACATAGGAATACATTCCCCTTCCTCTGCTACTGATATACTCCGGCACACCAGGATATATTTGTGCTATTTGTGTATTTGTAGAAAGTTCATAAATAGATTTTATAATCTGATAACCTTCCCTTGCATACCCTCTGCTATATAACGCATAAGCATACATAGTTGTCATATGACTAAACATGCCACCATTTTCTTTTTCTCCATAAATAAGTGCAAATCCTCTTCCAAAATTCCAGGTATTATCTCCCAATGGTAACGTCAGCCTGATTCCTCCGGTATTTTTATCTGGAAGATAATTATTTACAGCATGGATTGTTTTTTGAACCTGTTCATCCGTTGCCGCCCCTGACATAATAGAAAAGGTCTGGGCTGTCAATCCAAATCGCAATTTTCCATCTCCAAGAATTCCATCAACTGCATTTCCATCATTGTTATAATAACCATTAAAAAAGCCTTCTTTTGATGATAATTCAATCCATTCATTTTCTCGGACCTGCTGCAATAATTGTTTTCCTTTCCAGCGCAACATATCTTTTAATTCTAAAACCGGTATTTTTTTCTTTTTTCCGCTTATTCCAAATCTTATGTGTTCATAATATTTCTTTAATACTTCCACTTCTTTTTGGGGTTCCTTTTCCTTTAATCCCTCAAGCAGTATTTCCATTTCTTCAAATACAGAAATCGTTTTTCGGTCTTCTTTCTCTATTTGAATCTCAAGTAAATCTGCTATATCACATATATTTTTTCCATAAAAAGCCGTAAATGGTATTGTTTCCCCTTTATCCGGAGCCATATCCAACTGATCATTCCAATCTCCATCTTCAAGCTTTATATTCCCATGTTCTCCAATATTTAAGCTGCAAATTAAATTTTCTAAAAGTAAATGCTCTAATATTGTTCCGGTATAACATTCACCATCCTTTGTCTTTTGACTATTTCCATCTTCTTTTTTCCAATTTGTGTCAATCCTTTTCGCTCTTTCAATTTGTGCATCTTTCCAGTAAGACACTTCTTCATCTAAAATAGAAATATCTCCAGTTTGATTCATATATAACAACAGTGTAAATAATGGCCAGACACCATGATCCATCCAAACTCTGGATATTTTGTTTCTGTCTGCCTGAAAATTGCCCTCACCGTCCAAAATAATAGTTGCATTACTTCCATCCAGTCTGACACCTTTCATGTTATGAACAAAAACACTTCGAACCCGCATTGGATCTTGTAATAATAATGTCAGATAATCCTGCCACAAATCTCTCCACCCGCGACCACCTCTTCCATAATCATGATATGGAAGAAATGAACAACCATATATTTTTCTTAAAACAGGCTGTATACTTACCCACCTTAACCAGCCATCAAACTTATCTGAATTGCCCTGAAATTTTATCTTGTCAGCTTCTCCATTCCAATGCTCTTCATTTTGTTTCCACGCAGCTTCAACCTTTTCTTTACTGTTATACTTTTCAAACTCCTTGTTAAAATTTTCTTTTTCAGTAATTCCAGCGCAGATAATATATTCTTTTTTCTCGCCTGGTGCTAACCGTACCTTTGCAAAACGCATTGCGCCAATGCATTCCATACCATCTTTCCGATATGTCATATCATGTTCTGGTATACTATTTTCTACTACTGTTCCAGGCCAGTCCAATGTTCCTCCCTTTCCAATAAACTCCTCTACTGTAGGGAACATTTCTACTGCTGCCTGCCCGCTTTCATCTGATCCATATACAAAATAACTTGTATCATTCGGTTCATGACCTCTTTCATCATGGTGTATCGTTGGCTTTACAACAATCCCGTTTTCTTCCAATGTTATCCTCTGCATCAGTGATGTTGCATGTCTATGATCTCTTAAATTATCTGCCGATCGTCCAAAAATAGGAAATGCCGCTGTTGGCACAAATTCCAGAATCTCTGACCCGTAATTTTCCAGAATAACCCTGTTAATTTCTACTACATCCTCATTTGCCGGACAAAACGTTGTAAAAATACAGTTTAATTTCAATTCAGGGATTGTATAATACAAGCTGTGATATAGCAATCCGCACTCTATTTTATTCCATTTTTCTTCATCCTTAAAACAATGCTCTGCTCTCTGTCTTGCAGAATTTCCCACCACAGAAAATGCTCCCTGCTCTTTTGTATAAACCCAGAAATTTCTTCCAGAACGATTATTATGTAAGTCCTCTACTGAAACTGGCAGATACAAAAATTCATTTTGATTCTTTTTGGCATCTCCATTTAAGCAGGGTGTCACCGATGCTTTCATTCCAGCCTCATTGCATATAGGAAAATATAATTGATTTACTTCCCGGGCATTTTCACAAACAAACGTCCCTTTTTTGTCAATAAAATTCCACTTAAATCCGTGTTCCATTCTTTACTCCTTTTTCTTAACCCTTAACCGCTCCTGCCGTTAATCCTCCTACAATATATCTTTGGAAAATTAGTGCTAATACCATTGGTACAACTGTAGCCAGCAATCCTGCAGTCATCATCATTCCATAATCAATTCCATACTTTGTTCCAAACTCTGATACCGCAACCGTTAATGTCTTCGAAGTTTTTGATGTAGTAAAAATTAATGCATACAGAAATTCATCCCATGCCATAAGGAATGCAAGAACACCTACTGCAACATATCCCGGTAATGCTGTCGGCATAATAATTTTCCAAAACACCTGATTCCAACTACAACCATCTACCCGTCCCGCTTCTTCAAGTTCAAATGGAACCGATTTAAAATATCCGTTCAAGACCCAGATTACATAGGCAAGAACTGCATTTGTATTAATTAATATTAATGTTCCCAAATGATCCAGCAGCCCCATCCGGCTAATCATGATATAATACGGTATTACCAATGCAATTGGTGGTAGCAGCTGAAAAAACATTACTCCAAATAACATTGGTTTTTTCATTCGAAAGCGTAATCTTGCAAACGCATAGGATGCCACTGCACCTAATACAAGACTAATTACTGTTGTTGTACCCGCAACAATGCAACTGTTTTTTATTGCCATTCGGAATACTTCAACTTGTTTTGTTGGATTTTTATCCCACAATAACATTTTGTATCGTTCCCATGTAATTGATGTAGGCAGTATTTTGTCACTACTTAACAATTCATTTTCTGATATGATACTGGATATAAACATCCAGATAATTGGCAATAGCGTCCAAAGAACCAATAATATCACTGCCAAATATAATAATATCCTTCCTATTCTTCTCTTTACCGTTCGATTCATATCTTAATCCTCCGTTTTTCCTGCTTTCAGGTAAAGAAGGCTCAATAACAATATAACAACTGCTATAATTACGCATATTGCCGAACCTTTACCATAATGTAAGTAATCAAAGATTTCATGATACGCATAAAAGCTTACTACCTGTGTACTGTCATTTGGTCCACCTGACGTCAACGAATATACAATATCAAAAACTCGAATCGTCTGAATTGTACGCAAAACAAGAACCACTATATACATTGGCTTTAATGCAGGAAAATACACTACTTTAAATCTCTGCCATGCATTTGCCCCGTCTATAATTGATGCCTCCTTTGCATCATTAGACACGGTCTGGAGTCCTGCAAGCAGCATAATGATAACAAGTGGAAGCATCTTCCATGTATCTGATAATATAATCATATTAATTGCAAGCTTACCACTTCCAAGCCAGACTATATTTTCATCTATCAAATGTAATTTTAATAATACTTTATTCAAAATTCCTGCGTTCGCATTAAAAATCCATTTCCACAAATTTGCATTTACAATCGTTGGCACTGCCCATGGAATCAGAATAATTCCACGCACAAAGCCTCTTCCCTTAAAATTTTGATTCAGCAATAATGCTGTAAGTGTTCCCAATATAATCTGAATTATCACTGATACAACTGAAAAATATAAAGTAATTTTTAAAGAATTCCAAAATGCATGGGTACTCATAACTTCTGCATAATTCTTTAATCCAACAAATTTCGTTACAAGACTACCTGGATTTACATCATTTAAGCTGAACCACAATGTAAACAAAACAGGAAATAATCCTAATCCCATGATAATCAGCATGGCAGGAGTAATCATTCCATAAGCAGTTCTTGCTTGTGATATACTTGATTTATTCTTCCTCTTCATATTCTTACCCTCATATTAAAAATGGCAGGCAGTTTACCTACCTGCCATTCTCTATTTAATTCACAAAACTTTCTGATACTTCTTCTGCCTGATTTAGTGCATCCTCTATTGAAGTTGAACCTGACAGTGCTGCCGAAAATAATGGTTGTACTGTATTAGACCACTCACTATAATCAGCAAGCTGAGGTCTTGGATGTGTTGTTGCAAACTGCGGATAAAACTTAGCCAGCTCTTCATGTTCAGCCACCAGATTCTCATCTTTATATAATGCATCAATTGTCGGCAGTACATTATAATTCTCATATGCATATTTCTGAATATCCTCACTAGTAAATAACTCAATATATTTATATGCATACTCCGGATATTTTGAGGTAGATAATACTCCGAAGCCACCGCCACCAGTTACTGAAGCACTTTCTGCTTTATCAGTTCCAGGCATTAAGCATACATCTACATTTCCTGCAACAGTAGAATTTTCTGGATTATTTGCATATCCATACACATAAGCCCAATTCATAACAAATGCTGTATCTCCTGCCATGAATGGATCCAGGCAATCTCTGTCCGTGTAGGTAATTGATGCTGGATCTGCCCATCCATCCTGCATAGAATCATACATAAACTGTACTGCATTATTTGCACTTTCACTGTTGATGTCAAATGAGCCATCTTCTTTCTGCCATGTTCCGCCAAAACTGTAAATCATGGTTGTCAAATCACAAATCAAACCTTCTGCCTGGGATGCCCCCCACGCAATACCATACTTGCAAATGCCTTTATCCATCATATCCTGAGACATTTCTTTTAATTCATCCCATGTTTTTGGTGGCTCCTCATATCCAGCATCCGCTAACATCTGCTTATTATAAAACATCCATTTTCCACCATTTGCAAACGGAATTGCTTCTGTTTTTCCATTATAAATCATCTGATTTAACGAACTCTCAATCAAACTGTTTTTTACATCTTCATCCATATATTCACTTAAGTCTATGGTTACTCCCTTACTTTCAAATTCTGCAACCCAGGGAATATCTACATAGCAAACATCCGCATCTCCTCCACCGGTCCATGTTGTAGTAATTTTTTCGTGTGTACTATCATAGGACTGACAAATCAGATTCACTTTTACACCATACATTTCTTCGTACTTCTTTCCAGCATACTCATAAAGTCCTTCTTCGTCGGTTGAACAAATAACGCTAATGCTTTCCGGTTTATCTCCGGCTTCTGTTCCTGCTACTTTGTTATTTTCTGTTTCAGAGTTACCACAAGCTGTAATTGATACTGCCATTGTCATACACAACAGTACTGCAACTAATCTCTTCATTCTTTTTCCTCCTTTTACACTAATACTTTTTTGTTCTTCTCCCCTGGCGCCTTTTACTTTATTCTCCTTGCTTTTTGTAGTTTAAATATAACGATTTTATATTCATGATTCAATTTCATTCTTGCTTTATTTTTGCACTATTTTGCGCAAGACATTTTTAATTAAAAAAAGACGAAATATACTAATCACATTTTGTATATTTCGTCTCCTTTATATACTACTATATTTTAAATTCTGGAATGATGATAACCCTCACAGTTGTTTATTTCTTCATTTCCACTTATTTTACGATATCTGCTTGGTCCCATAGAATATACTTCCTTAAACTTCCGGTTAAAATAGCTCAATCCTGAGAAACCAGATTCATATGCCACTTCACTGATGGGGAGTTTTGTGGAAAGCAATAATTTTTCTGCAGATTTTAATCGGATATGATTTAAATACTCTACAAATGTATAATCTGTTGCCTGTTTAAACACTCTGCAAAATGTATACATACTCATGCAACACAATTCTGCTACATTTTGTAACTCTATATGATTTTGATAATTTTCTTCTATGTAAGACAACGCAGGTCTGATTTTTTCCAAGGCTATCATAACTTCTGTCGCAGGTCTTCTGGCACAAATATAATCATTTCGCATAAAGTATACCATTAGTTCCATAATATACGCAGGTATCCGAATCTCATATCCCAAAATCTTCTTTTTATATTCTCCCTCTATTTTCCACATAATGGATTCTACTTTTTTACTTCTCAAATTAAAATGTCCAACTTTTCGAAACGGATCTAATAATATACTTGGAATGTGTTGATATTCCTTTGCCACAGAAAAATAGGGTAAAACAGGTTCCATTTGAAACTGTAACAACAATATTTTATGTCGCTTTGTAATTTTTTCCGTTTCATGTGGTTCTTCCCCAGAAATGACCGTGATGTCGCCTGGTCTTGAAATAATCTTCTCCCCACCAAATCTTACATATGTCTCACCCTCTAACTGGCACAAAATTTCCCATGAATGATGCCAGTGCATCGCACACCCCGTTAAAGTATAAATTCCTGCTGAGAACGGTAATTTTGCCTCTTCAATATAAAAAAGCTCCGAAGAGTGAAACTTATTTGCAGTTGATATGGGTTCTTTGATTTTTATAATTTCTTTCCTGTCTTCCATTTTTCTCCTGTTAATCTCTCCCATCCAAGCTATAATTTTTTTGTCAAATCCACCAATTTTTCTACTCTGTAATCTGCCTGCTGCTCTAACTCTCTTAATTTTTCATTGGTTATGGCATCTTCCGGATGATACCAACAGGTTTTAAGTCCTGCAGCATGCCCTCCTGCAATATCTGCTGTCAGGGAATCACCTATCATCAGGCATTCTTTCGGTTCAATTCCAGGCAATTCTTCCATACATTTTTCAAAAAAACGAAGGCTCGGTTTCTCTACGCCAACCTTTTCCGAAACAAAGCAATGTGTAAAATATTTACGCATGCCGCCTCGTTCCAGGCGGTTTAGCTGCTGCTCATACGGTCCGTTGCTTGCTGCACAGAATATGTATTTTCCTGCTAAAGCTTCCAATGTTTCCAATGCACCGCTCACCGGCACTGCACTATTATGAAGATAGCTTCGGAACACATGCTCCATTGCCACACCATCGGCTTTTAATCCCAGCCGTTTTAATATAATCTGCCAGCGGACATAGGGAAGGTCTTCCCTTGATAATTCACCCTTTTCGATTTTGTCCCAGATAATATGATTTTCTTCCTGAAAAACATCAAACATTTCCGGTTTAAACTTCAGCCCCAAATCTGCAAATGCCTGTTTCATGGAATCTTCTGCTCCCGCATCAAAATCAAGCAGTGTATTATCAATATCCCAAAAAAGGACTTTTATATTCTGGATTTTATTCATCCTTTATTTCCTCATCATCCCAAGATTTTATGCTATGCAAAATGCAATACATCTATCAACAGCAGCCAGACTAATCCATAATAGGTTACTACTGCTACCAGGTCATTAATTGTGGTAATCAATGGACCGGATGCCACTGCCGGATCAATCTTAATCTTATGAAAAAGCATTGGAATCAAGGTTCCCACAAGGCTTGATATTACCATTGCTATCATCAGTGCAAGGCCCACGCATCCTGAAATAATAAATGCATGACTCACCGGATTATTCTTTAACAACCAGACATATAATCCGATAAAGGAAAATGCCAGTATCCCCAGAAAAAGCCCGTTCATAAACCCAACACGCATTTCTTTTCCTACCAGATGACGCTTCTGTTTTGATGTAAGATTTTCATCTACCAGTACACGAATGGTTACAGCCAGCGACTGTGTTCCGACATTTCCTGCCATGTCAAGTATCAGCGACTGGAAACACATGACAATTGGAATTACGGCTACAACGGTCTCAAAAATCCCCACTACAGAAGATACGCCCATGCCAAGTACCAGTAAGATAATCAGCCATGGCAGACGTTTCTTCATACTCTCTACCAGCGTTTCCTGTAAATCTTCTTCGGCGGTCAGACCTGCTAACTTTGCGTAGTCATCACCCATCTCATCATCCACAACTTCTACGATATCCTGAGATGTGATAACACCTAAGATTTCATCATTTTCATCCAGTACCGGAATGGAGTCCTCTGCATAGTCCTTCATTCGCTCGATACATTCACTGATCTGTTCATGATCCCGCAAATACGGATAGGATGTACTGATGATATCTTCCAGTGCATTATTTTCACGGGCAATGATTAAGTCCTTTAAATCGATGGCTCCATAGAATTTGCCTGCTTCATCGGTAACATAAACTGTCAAAATGTTATCATTTTCTCCCGCCTGACGAATCAGCTCCCGCATAGCCTGCCGGATGGTAAGATCATTCTTAATCACAATGAAGTTCGTGGTCATCTTGCTACCAATTTCGTCATCCTCATAGGACTGAATCATCTTAATGTCATGACTGGATTCTTCATCCAGCAACTCTACCAGCTGTGCCTGCTTGGAATCATCCAGTTCGTCTAAGACATCTACCGCATCATCGGAGTCCATGTAGGAAATAACCCGTGCCGCTTTATCCAGATCCAATTCATTCAGATATAGATCCGGGTCATCAATATAAGTAAAGATTTCCGCAACCTGTTCCGCTCCCAGGATTGGGTATAATCTCTTTCGTTCTTCTTCATCCAGACGCACAAATGCATCCGCAATATCATTTTCATGATAATCGGATAATTTATCCCGCAGTTCCTCATTGCTCTTCGTACTACGGATTATCTCTATTAACTCTTCTACATAATTCTGCTCTTTTAATTTCTCGTCCACTGCTTCTGCCTCCTTATATCATTTTCCTGCGGCAGCAGTCCCGATGATACCCGCACAATTACAGAAAACACATATCGCATTTCCAGCGTAAAAAGAGCAATTGTCCTGTATGGATTCTTACCTGAAATCCATGGCCAATTGCGCCAAAATCATCTTCTGTCTGCCACCGCAGATACTACTTCGCCCAGTACTATCGCAACTGTCCATGCATTTCACCTCCTGATTCATTCTCTTTTTCCATTCTAATCCTCGGAATGAATCAAGTCAAGATTTGCTTTGTCTGATATTTGTATAATCTTTGTAAAATATATATTTTTTTATTCTATTTCTTCCATAAATATTCCAGGCAATTGTGAATGAGGGATTGAGAAAGATTTTGAGCAAAAAATTTTGAGGCTTTCCATGTACAGCTGATTTTCTTAGATGTGAAATGCCAACAGTTCTTAGAATGCGTGTTTTTCTTGCTGGTAAACTGTCTTTCCGGTTGCTTTGTCAGAATCGCTGCACTGTCCGTCGAGAACAGATGCCACATAATGCCTGCAAGGGGCACTGGGAATTTCGATATCATCTTAATTTCATCTGGCAACCGGCACAAATTCACATCCATGTTCAATTGTGCCTCGCTGGTACATCCCTGTACCAGCGTTGCCCGTTGCCAGACGAAATTCCAAGTGCCCCTAACAGCCCTTATCAGGCATCTGTACTTCGACGAACCGTGCAGTGATTCTGGCAAACATTGGAAAGACTGTTTTTATGACCAAAAGAAAAACACGCATTTTAGAACTGTGGTATTTCATCATCTGAAAATCAACGTACATGAAATACCTCAAAATTCCTTTACTCCAAATATTCTACCTCTTTCACAATTGCCTGCTATATTTATCGAATATTTGTATAGTCTAAGAAAAAGCACATACAGCTTGCCCGCTCACTTCCTGCATTCCGGTAAATGTGCTGCTGGTCTGTTTCAAATTTGTAGACCTGGCTCTTTTCCACCTTCTGGCTGTGGTCATGGCATTCTATGGTCAGCGTGCCGTCAATTAGCGTAATATATTCTCTCGTCCGCTCGCCGTGGCTTCCACTGGTGTATACACCGCCCGGCTCTACGTCAATCCGGTAGATTTCTACGGACTGGGAGTCCTCAAATGGAAAGCAGGTAAAGACCTTATACTGTCCCTCCAGTTCCTTGGTTGGAATCATTTCTTCCGGCTTCACCAGACAGAAATCCACACGGGGAGCTTCAATCAAAGTCTGAAATTCAATCCGCAGTCCGCTTGTAATCTTTCCAAGCACACCCAATGATGGATTTGCCGTTCCCTTTTCAATCTGCGCCAGCATACTCTTACTTACACCGGTCTGCTCTGCCACCTGATCAAGACTCATTCCCTTGGACTGACGCAGTCTCTTTAAATTTTCCGATACATTGTGTGACAGGTAATCCATACATTTTCCTCTCTTTCCATTTGAAACTTCCACTTCAAATTTTTTACATCAAACTTTTCGCACCAAATTTTTATGATATTAACCGATGTTTTTGATAAAGATATCTGTTTTACAATGCCTTGCGGTATAACATTTCTATATCACACTGACGGGATGACCGTGGATTCACTGCAATATTGCCGCTCTTCATGGCATCTGCTGCCATTGCTTCTATTTTCTCTTCGATGGTCTTCCGGCTGATGCTTCCTGTTTTGCCTGCCTGATTGATGGCTTCCGTAAGATTTGCCGGAATTCCGATGGCTTTGCATAAGGAACGGATGGCATCCACTAACATCATCGGTTCAAATTCATCTTCATGGGCCGGAATTTCACTGATGTAGTTATAAATTTTATAATACCTTCCATGGTCAGCTAAGGCATTATACTCCGCTACTACCGGAAGCAATACTGCATTGGCAACTCCGTGTGGCACATCAAAAAATGCACTGACCGGATGGCTCATGGCATGTACATTTCCAAGTCTTGCAAAAGAAAATGCAATTCCAGCAAACAGTGAGCCTACCATCATTGCCTCTGCCGCCTCCACATCGGTGCGGTTTGCCACAAATCTCCGGATATTTTCTCCGATGAGCTCCATTGCTTTTTCTGCCATGGCATCGGAAAATGGAGAAGCCGCAGTTGAAATATACGCCTCTTCTGCATGGATAAATGCATCAATTCCGCAGGCTGCCGCCACACTGGCTGGTGCCGTTGTAATCAGGTCTGCGTCCAGAATAGCATATGCCGGCAGCAGTTCATAAGAAAATACCGTCAGTTTATAGTCTCTGCTGTGGTCAGTAATTACAGAAAATGCTGTTACCTCAGAACCGGTTCCTGCTGTAGTCGGCAGTGCCACCAATGGAATAATTTTGCCCGGCACTTTATGTGCTCCTTCGTATTCGGTAATGCTTCCACCGTATTTTGCTACTACACCGACTGCCTTTGCTACATCCATCGGAGAACCGCCGCCAAAAGCTACGATAAAGTCTGCACCGGAAGCCTGAAATGCTTCTGTCGCTGCTTCCACGGTTGTAACGGAAGGATTTCCTTCGATATCCGTAAAATCATCCACCAAAATTCCTTCGGCTCTTAAAGATTCTGCAGCTTTCTCCACCAGTCCCATCTTCTTAAGATGCGGTCCGGATATGATAAATGCATGCTTTCCACCCATTTTTTTTGCAACTTCCGGAAGTTTTGCCATAGAGCCTCTTCCTACGATAATATTCTGTGGTACTGAAAAATTAAATTCGTTCATAGCTTTTCCTCTCATTTTCTGTCGGTATTTTCAGAACTTACTACTCGACTTTTCTATATTCTGCTTTCTTCACTCTATACATTCCATTATCCTGCCAGCCGCGCCAATACACGGTCGATTGCCACATCGATTACCTGATCCAGCTCCACATCATCTGCCTCCGGCATCAATGTTGCTGCATCTTCATCTGAAATAAGCTGTACCAGACTGCCAAAGGACTCTTTGTATTTCTTTTTACAGATTACAAAGAATACAACTCCAAGCAAGCTCCAGGCTCCAACCATCAACCACTCCGGAAGAATCAGGCTGCCGCCGGTTCCCGGAATGCAGTACATGCATACCATAAATCCTGACATTAAGACTGCCATTACACCCACAAATTTATAACCAGGCACTTTATACGGACGAGGCATATCCGGTTCTTTCTTTCTTAAAATCAGAAATGAAATGGATACCATACAATAGGCAAGACAGCATCCAAAGTTACCTGCATCACAAATCCATACCATCATGACACGTCCCGCAAACGGTGCTAACATCGTAAGAATTCCCATCAGGATTAATGCATTTAACGGGGTCTTATGCTTTGGATGAAGTTTTGCAAAAGTTCTTGGAATCATATAGGATTCTGCCATGGAATATAAAGCACGGGAACCACCAATCATAAAGGAGTTCCAGGAAGTAATGATTCCGCACATTCCACCAACAATAATTACTTTTGCCATAACCGATGTTTTGAACGCTACTGCCATGGCATCTGCAGTTACAAGACCGGTTCCTGTCTGTGATGCTGCAATGGCATCCGGCCTTAATACCAGACCTACTGCAATGATAACCAGCGAGTAAAACAGCACTGCCAGTACAACAGATAATATCAGCATTTTTCCAATTTTCTTCGGTGGAACATTGATTTCCTCTGCCGCCTGTGGGATAACATCAAATCCGATAAAATAAAATGGAGATAACACCGCAACACTGAGTACTGCCTTGATTCCACCTCCGGTTGATGTGCCGGCAAACATCTGTCCGTTAAGATTATCCACACTTCCATTGATGACGGATGCAACAATCAACAAAATCCCTGCTCCACCAATGATAATAGTAAGAATAGTCTGTAAAATAGCTGCTGTTTTGGCTCCAAAAATGTTTATTATCATAATTAAAAATGCAACGATAATTGCTACAATCAGCCAGGAAGCATAGATATCAAATCCAGCTACCGTATAAAGATATCCCTTTAAAAATCCCGGCCAGAGATAGGTCAGAATCGTTGGAAATGCACATGCTTCAAAGCAGGTAACTCCGACATATCCCAGAACGATTGCCCATGTACAGATAAAGGAACCATTTGAGCCCATTGCCCGGTAACTGAACACATGCTCACCACCACACTGTGGCATGGCTGCTGTAAGTTCTGCATAAGTCAATCCCACAAAGAATATCATGATTCCACCAAGAACAAATCCGATAGCTGCTCCAAGAACTCCGCCTTTCTGAATCCAGCCACCGGAGGATACGACCCAGCCCCATCCAATCATGGCACCAAATGCAATGACAAGAATATCCCAGGCATTAAATACTTTATTGAATTCTGTTTTCTTCTGTTCCATATTTACTACCTCCTATTCCTGAAATACTTTTCCGGCTACTTCTTCAATCAACTGTGCAGTTCCATCCACACCCAGCAAATCGCTGTTAATCAGCATATCCCTGTTATGTCTGTCTCCACGATTGCTTCCGGTCAGTGCCATATGTCTTTTGTGATAACGTTTATCTTTTTCCACAATCAGCAATTTTGCATCATCTGCCGAAAGATTGTGGCTTTCCATTACATTCTTTATCCGTATTTCATCCGGTGCATAAATGAAAATGCGTAATATTGGTTTTTGTTCTTTTAAAATATAATCAGCAGAACGTCCTATAATCACACAGGACTCTCTTGCTGCGAGTTTTCGAATAATTGTTTTCTGGACGTGAATTGCACGTTCTGTCAAATCAGCGTATTTGGAGAAAGAGCCCCTGACATCGCCTTCTGCTCCTTTACCGGCAATGGTCACTCCTTCTTCTACCTTTTCCATAATATCTTTGGGAATTCCTACTTCTTTGATAATCTCATCTACCGTTTCACGGTCATAAAACTTGATGCCCAAATCCTGTGCAACCTTTTTCCCAATCTGATTTCCTTTTGCGCCATATTCGCATCCTATTGTAATAACAAGATGTTCCATTTTGCTTCCCTTCCTTAATGTATATACATGCGTTTTTTCTCATCCATACGAACCTGCCACTGGCAGCTTCGTATGGATGCCTGACAACTATCTGCATAAAAAAGACGAGGGCGCACTTATTTTCTGTGACATCCTCGTCTTTTCTATTTCTTATTTTTATCTTTCTGTTATTCTTCCGGTGCCCGGTTTGAAGGACACGGATTCCTAAATTTCTTACTTTTCCAGTGATTTTACCGTTTCTTCAATGATTGCATATGCCTTGTCGCATTCTTCTGCGGATACGATAAGTGGCGGCACCATACGAATGACATGTGCACCGATAGCTGTAATCAGAAGCTTTCTGTCTAAGCAGCCATGTTTTACATCTACACCGGAAATGGTATCATCAAATTCTACACCAACTAATAAGCCCTGATGTCTTACTTCTTTGACATGTGGTAATTTTTCTAATTTTGCTGAGAAATAGTCTCCCATTTTCTTTGCATTTCCGGCTAAGTCATTGTCTAAGAGCTCCCCCACCTCAGCCAAAGCTGCTGCACAGCTGATTGGATGTCCACCAAAGGTTGTTCCATGGGAACCAGGTGTAAATGCTTTGGCGACCTCTTCCGTTGCACAGATTGCACCGATTGGCATTCCGCCGCCAAGACCTTTTGCCATGGATACGATATCCGGTTTTACGCCATAATTCATATAGGACATTACTGCACCGGTTCTGCACCATCCGGTCTGTACCTCATCTAATAATAAGAGCATTCCTTTCTCATCACAAAACTCTCTTAAGCCTTTCATGAATTCCATGGTTGCCGGATGTACTCCGCCTTCACCCTGTACCGGTTCAATCATAATTGCGATTGTATTTTCGGTACATGCATTTTTAAATGCCTCCAGGTCATTGTATGGTGCATAGGAGAATCCGTAAGTCATTGGTCCGAATCCTACCTGGCAGCCATTTCCCGGCTGACCGGTTGCTGACATTGCTCCAAATGTTCTTCCGTGGAATCCCATTTTAGCAGTTACGATATGATATTTATTTGGACCGTATTTTTCAATTCCATATTTACGGGCCATTTTAATCATTGCTTCGTTTGCTTCTGTTCCGGAGTTCTGATAGAAAATTTTATCCATGCCAAGGGTCTTACAAACTTTTTCTGCTAACAGTGCCTGTGGAATGGTATATGGATAGTTGAAGGTATGCATGATATCATCTACCTGATCTTTGACTGCTGCTACTACCTTCGGGTTACGGTTTCCTGCATTGTTAACAGCGATTCCTGCATAGAAGTCAAGATATGGTGTTCCTTTCTCATCATAGAGGTACATGCCCTCTGCTGTCTCAGCCAGAAAATCAAAACGCTCATATGTTTCAATCATATATTTATTTACTTTATCTTTAATGTCCTGTACGCTTAATCCTGTGTCTTTTAATTTCATAATTGAATCCTCCTTGACATATTCTTTACTCTTTTTTGTTTTCTCTTTAAACCGGTTTGTTTTGTTCAATGGACTTTCTTTCGCAACTCTAGAAACACACTTTGCGAGTTTCTAGAGTTTTCGCGGTGCTCGCCAAATCTGCATGCAAGCATGCGATTTTTCTCGCTACTCGCGAAAAAAAGGCACTTACCGATTGGTAAGCGCCTTCGCTTTTGTTTGTCTATTATTTTGAACAGTTATACAATATCACGTCTTTTTTGCTCTGTCAATATTTTTTTACAAAAAGTTGCATTTTCCTGTTTTTTCTGCTTTTTTCAGTCTGTTCATGAGAATTAATAGAATATATTGTATGTTTTTGTACATTATATTGTACATTTGTATTATTCATTCGTACACTATAGTATCGTTTTGACTTTATACACTCTCCGCTCCGATATAAGCTTCGATTCTATCCCGCTGTAAATGCTCTCCGATTACAATAATAACTTCCTGGCCTTCCTGAATCGGTTCCATCCGCACTCCGTTATGGGTAGCATTAAGTTGTATCCAGGAATTATCTTCTGCTTTTATAAATCCCTTAATCCGAAATACTGCTCCGCAGGAACTGTCTTCTAAGATTTCTTTTGCGACCTTCTGCAATTTTTCTGCCGTCATAGGTACATTCATAAAATACTGTGACTCGAAGCCGGAGTGTTCCTCCAGATCCATTTTCTCATAATTTTCCATCACATAGTCACTGCTCATAATCCGATGCAAATCTTCCGAAGTAAGCTGCGGTGTACTCTTACGCAGAATCTCTTTTCCCAGTCTTCTCTTACAGTGAATCTTCTCCAAGGCTTCGTTGATGTGTGCAACCGTTGCATCCATTTCTTCTGCTGTAGCTTCATCAGCATGGCTTAATAGAATGCAGCCTGCATCTGCCACCTCTGATGCCAGAATGAAATCTGCCTCATCAGACAGCTCTTTTTCCAGCTTGGCATCTACGATTGCAATTACATTTCCAATCTCATACCACTGATCCAGCGGTTCTTCCCGCAATGCATCAAAGAATTCGTCCACATCAAAAATTCCGGATGGCTCCACCAGCACCCTGTCATATCCGCACATGCCCATGGCGATTAGCTTTGTCTTAAAACGTCTTCTGTGGCAGTCCTTATCACAGCCTCCGGCTACCATTTCCAGCTCACAGTTATCTCCCATCAAATCCTGCAGCAGCATCATGTCCACATTTACTGCGCCATAGTCATTCTCCAAGATTCCAATATTCATGCCCTGTTCCATCAGATACTGGGCGTATTTTCTTATAAATGTTGTTTTACCGGAACCTAAAAAGCCGGTAATTAAGTCGATTTTTACCATGTTTGTCTTCCTCCTTCTCAGATATCCCGCTCCAGCCGCCATAAGAGCTCCTGGTATGCCTCCATTACTTTATCATGATGACTTCGGATATAATCCGTATCCGGAATGTCATGATTCTTGATGGCATACTCTAATCCCTTAAACTGCCCAGACAACTCCATGGCTCCGATATTCGCAGACATATTTTTCAGTCCATGCACATGAATCTGATACTGCGCCCAGTCCCCTGCCTCATAATCCTGCTGCAGAGTATCCACCATCTCATCTTTCAGATAGACTTTTAATATCTTAAAATAAAACGCTTCATCTCCCATGCATACGGACATTCCCTGCTTCGTATCAAGATACGGAAAACGCTCCTGCAATGATTTCTTATTTTCATCTGCTCCACCGTCAGAATTTTTCTTTTCCACTGCCTCTGTCTGCTTGTCCACCAGAAAACGTTCCAGTATCTTCCACATCTTCTCTTCAAAAATCGGTTTGGAAATATAATCGGCAAATCCATGCTGCAGATACATTTCCTTTGCTCCTTTTACCGCATTGGCTGTCATGGCAATTACCGGTGTAGTTTTATTCTGATGATTCATTCGCTTCATTTCCTCAAAGGTGGCAATGCCATCCATATCCGGCATCATCTGATCCATGAAAATAAGATCATAGTGCTGTTCTTTCATCAGAGTCAGTCCTTCTTCCCCACTGCCTGCCACATCCACGATTGCACCAGTCTGCAGCAGCATCTCTTTTGCCACAATGCGGTTCATTTCCATATCATCCACCACAAGGATATGCACGCCGGCAAACTGGGGTACCGGCATCATAGCACCGACAGAAAGCTCATAGTTTTCGAAAATCTGCTTCATATCACCAATGCCATCTTCGCAGATGACCTTCTGCGGTATGATTGCCGTAAATGTTGAGCCTTCACCATACCGGCTTTCTACCAGCACTTCTCCGTGCATCATATCTACCAGACGTTTCGTCAGGCTCAGTCCCAGTCCGGTTCCCTCGATATTGCGGTTCTTATGCTCTTCTAATCTTGTGAAATTCTGGAAAAGGTTCTCCATATCCTTCTTCTGGATTCCAATTCCGCTGTCCTTTACATCGATACGCAGGTTGATATTTTCCTCGTCTATCCTGCTATAAGAAATTTTTAAAATTACATGACCACGCTTGGTATATTTTACCGCATTGGACAGGAAATTATTTACAACCTGGCGGATGCGGACATCATCTCCATATAAAATGGATGGAAGATTCTCATCAATTTCCATATACAGATCCAGATTCTTTTTCTTGCAGTTAGAGGCAACTATCGTATAGCAGTCGTTAATGAGGGAAGCCAGCTCATAACCCTCGCAAAGCAGCTCCATCTTTCCGGATTCAATTTTGGAAATGTCCAAAATGTCATTTACAATGGCAAGCAGGGTTCTGCTGGCCCGCTGCATATTTCCTGCATACTCTGCAATCTTCTCCCTTGGCAGCGTATCAATCTGCCGGAGCAGGATACTGTTCATTCCCATAATACCGTTGATTGGCGTACGGATTTCATGGGACATATTCGTAAGAAAATCGGTCTTCGCCCGGTCTGACACCCGGAGCCGCTCTAAAAGTTCTTCTTCGTAAGTAATATCCACCAGTGTTACGATAGTGTTCTGCATCTCGCCATATTCATCGCAGACCATCGAAGACGTTACCGATAAAATCTGATTGCCCTGCAGGCATTTCACCTTGCAGTGCTCTAATTTTCCCTGATAAAGCTGTTCTGCAAATTCTTCCTTTTTGCCCCCGCAGGCTACCAGTTCTTCAAAAGGCTGTTCCACATCTGCGCCAAACAACACTTCTGCATTTGTATTATGTAAAATATGTGTTCTCTGATAATCATATACCATCACACCATAGTCAATCTGATTAAACAGATAATCTGAAACTGTTAATTTTGATATTCCAAAAGTATCATACCGGATACTAAAAAATACAGTCATTAAAAATGAAACTGTTACACCATAAACCGAACTGGGATAAGATTTAATTCCATAAAATGGCAACACCGTATCCGGAATTGCCGAAAGAAGCATAATTGTATTTCCCAGAATGATATATGCCACATATTTTCTCTGACTTTTACGCATAATTTTCTTCGACCAATATAGTACAATATAGATGCAGCACAAAAAGCAAAGCATAATATACATCCAGTGATAAAACACGCTGCCATGAAATTCTGTGGTAAAGCAGGTTCTTCCATTGACCCTGTAAAAATGGCGGATCCGCATACTTCCAAAAGAAACACCATCCACCAGAGATGTCAGTATTCCTAATCCAACCATCAGGCCATATCCCTTTATTTTTACACCAGTCAGACACGCCACATAAATTACAATCGCAATGACATATAAATTAAAGCCCACAATTGTCATGCAAAAGAAATCCTGTGCCAATCTGTCATCCGTACAATTTCCATACAATGCTGAACCCAGTGCCCAGATTCCTCCTCCTATTCCCAGAAGCAGGATACAAATCCGCCCCTTGTTTTTCGTATTATTAATAAAAAAATAAAAGATACCAACGCCAATACATATAGTTGCACATGCTACCAAAAGCACTGTTGTAATCATACCTGCTTCCATCAATTTTTCTCCCGAGTTGTTTTACTTCATTATATATAAAATCCAGTTTGTTCGCAATAAAACAATCCCTATAGAAGCTGCCACCAGCATTTTCTTATTGCCGCAAAAAAGCAGGAGCTCCGTTCCAGTTTCGGTGTTCCTGCTTTTTTCTGTCTTTTTCTAATTTTCCAACTTTGTTCCTACTTTGAACTTTTATTTTGAACTTTTATTTCAAACTTTTTACTTCAAACTCTTATCCCAAACTCTTATTTTAATTCTCCTGCCGGATGTATCATATCCGGTGTAATCAGCTCTTTGATAATCAGGTACTGCTCAATGGTTTTTACACAGTTCTGCACGCCGACCCGCTCACTGTTTAATGTCATGTCATAATTGACCGGGTTTGTCCAGTAATTTCCATGGGTGTAATATTCATAATAATCTGCCCGGAATTTATCCGTCCGCTCTATGGTTGCATTAGCAACCTCTTCGGTCACACCCATATTTTCCATGGTACGGTTCACGCAGAATGCTCTCGGTGCCTCAATATAGATGCTCACCACATTTGGTTTACCCTTCAGTACATAATCAGCACATTTTCCGACGATGACGCAGGACTCTTTTTCTGCCAGATCCTTGATAATTTCACTCTGATATTCAAACAGCTTGTCATCCGATACGAATTTTTCATTTCTGGAAATGTAACGTCTTGACCGTGGCAGCCCTCTTAAAAAGCTGGAAAATCCACTGGTCTCCCTCATTTTTTCATTTACTTCCTGAAAAATATTCTCATCCAGTCCACTGAGCTGGCTTGCCAGTGTTAAGATTCGGTTTTCATAACAGTGAATACCTAACTCCTTTGCCAGCTGGGAAGCAATCGCCTTTCCGCCTGTTCCGAATCCTCTTGCAAAGGTTATTACAAAATTCTCCATATTTTCTGTCCTCCTTTAACCTGCTAAATAACGACTTAAGAATTCCCGTGTTCGCGGATTCTTCGGATTGGTAAACAGTTCGGATGGAGCTGCATCCTCTGCCACATAGCCGGAATCCATGAAAATGGTTCTGGTGGACACATCCCTTGCAAATGCCATCTCATGAGTAACAATAATCATTGTAAGTCCCGTCTTGGCAAGCTCTTTCATAACATTTAATACTTCTCCTACCATTTCCGGGTCCAGTGCAGAAGTCGGCTCATCGAAAAGAAGTACTTCCGGATTCATGCAAAGAGACCTTGCAATGGCAACCCTCTGTTTCTGTCCTCCGGAAAGCTGTGATGGTTTTGCATTGATATAAGGAGCCATTCCTACATCCTTTAAATGTGTGATTGCCCGGTTAAATGCCTCTTCTTTGGAAATATGAATCACCTTTCTGGTGCAGAGCATGCAGTTCTGCAATACAGTCATATTGTTAAATAGGTTAAAGGACTGAAATACCATTCCCACCCTGGAGCGGTATTCATTGATGTCCTTCTGTACATTCCGGACTTCCTTATCATGGTAAAGGATTTTACCAGAGGTCTGCCGCTCCAGTTTATTGATACACCGCAGCAGCGTTGACTTTCCGGAACCGGAAGAACCAACTATACAGATAATTTCTCCTGCTTCTATATCAATATCTATTTTTCTTAAAACCTCATGATTCCCAAATGATTTGCTCAAATCCTTGATTGAAATTACTGTCTCTCCCATATCCGTTCCTCCTACTGATTATCCATATACTCAATTGCCAGTGCGTAATCTGTCTTGCCCTGCATTTTCTTTTCAATAAATTTGAAAATCTTATCAAAGACAAAGCACAATACAAAGTAAATCACTGCAATTACCAGGTATGACTCGAAGTATTTGTAATAATTTCCTCCAACTGTTTTTGCAGCCATGAAAAGTTCCTGTACTGCAATTACATTTAATACGGATGTCATTTTCAGGTTTGTCAGGAAAGTATTTGCCATCTCCGGGATAATATTTTTAAATGCCTGTGGCAATACCACATACAGCATTGTCTTAAATGGCGACATTCCCATTGCCCATGCGCCTTCACGCTGGTCCATATCAATGGAGCCGATTCCGGCACGTACTGTCTCACCCATGTAAGCTCCGGTATTTAATACCGTTACCACAATACCTGCAAATACCGGTGTCATTTCTACTCCCAGCATTTTTATTCCATAGTATACAATCATTGCCTGAACAATCATTGGAGTGTCACGAAAGATTTCCACATATACGGTAAAAATGATTTTCAAAAGCCGCATCAGAAGCTTCTTGAAAACATTATCACCCTCGCTGATTTTTGCATCATTTACAAGTCCGACAATATAGCCTAACACAAAACCAACCAGCGTTCCGATTACAGCAATTTCCAGCGTAAGCCAGGTTCCTTTGATAAACATACTTGCATATTTCTGGGCTAAAAATATCATCCACTCTAACGAATTACTCGGATTTTCTACTAACATATTTCTCTACCTCACTTTATCTGTTACTCAGCTCACGCTGGAAATATTTCTAGTTTGCTGCCGGCTGCTGTGTCAGAACAGTATCCATCAGCTCATCCATTTTGGCTTTATCATTCCAGCCAATGGCATCCATAGCATCCTGGATTTTATCTCTTAATGCGGTATCATCTTTTCTGGTAGCGATACATACATTTACCATTTCATCATCACCGGTGAAAGAATCATCTTCATCTAACTGGATAATCACAAGGTCATCATTGGTAAGTGCTGCTGACTGTGCGGTTGGCAAATCTACGACACATACATCTGCAACACCATTGGATATTGCCATGAAACATTCGGATGTTGTCTCATAATTTCCTGACTGCTCTGCACCTTCAATCTGATCCAAAAGAGGTACCCAGCCGGTTCCTAACTGTGTTGTTACTTTACATCCGGTTCCTGCCAGATCAGAAAGTCCTTTTACATTTTCATAAGCACTTCCCTTTTTTACTACGATACAGTTATCTCTGTAATAATATGGTTCTGTAAATGAATAAGAAGCTTCTCTTTCTGCTGTTTTTCCCATTCCTGCGATGATTACATCATAATCTCCTGCATCTAATGAGATTCCAATGGAAGACCATTCTACTTTATGAACCTCTAAATCCATTCCCATCTCATCAGCAAGCTTCTGGGCTACTGCCACATCATATCCATATGCATAATAGTCAGATCCATAAATCGGAACCGCCTTGCTTCCATCCGGTGTTGTATCACTGTCCTGTGTCCAGTTAAATGGAGCATATGCACATTCCATTCCAACTCTTAATACATTCTTATCAGATGTCTCTGCTGTCTCTGAGGTTTTCACATCTGTATCGGATGTTTTTGTATCTGATGAACCACATCCTGCCAATGTAGATATTGCCATAACTCCTGTCAGTACCAATGCTAATAATTTTCTTTTATTCATAATATGTTCCTCCTTAAATGCAAATGTGAAGCCGACTTTTTGTTTCTCTAGAGTATCAAAAAAGACGCTTGAGATTTCTTTCTCTCAAAGCGTCTTTGCTGATAGACAGTATAGTATACTTTCTTTTTCTTCTTTTCAACTTTCAAATTGCACAATTTGATTGTGCAATTTGCACAGCATCTTAATTAAACATCAGTCTTTTTACCAGAATACAGTTTACAATATCGAGATATTCCATGGAATCTTCCAGGTCAACCTCCAGTATTTCTTCTATCTTCTTCAGGCGGTACTGCAGGGAATTCCGATGGATATATAAAGCCTCTGCTGTCTTTCCCACATTAAAACCACTCATATAATATGCCAGCAGCGTCTCCACCAGAAATGCCCCATTGGTCTGGTCATACATCTCAAGCTTCTTTAATTTGTCATTGCAGTAGTCCAGTATCTCCTGCTGATTTCCATTGTTAAACATATATTTATAAATGCCCATGGAACTGGCGCTAAGCACTTTTTTATTAGTAGGATTCGGCAGATAATCTTTCTTTGGAATCAGATTTTTTGCTTCCTGATAGCTCTTGCCAAATTCAGACGGATCCATATAAGCTGCGCCCAAAATACAGGTACTGTGTATCAGCCCAGCGAACTGTGGGCGACTGTCCAGCTTCTTTAGCAATTGTTCAATCTGCCGTTCTGTCTCCTTATCCTCCGCTGTCTCAAACAGCAGCACAAATTTATTTAAGAAACGCATATACATCGGACGATTTTCCATATGCATTACTTCCCGGTTCAGACAGTCCGTATAATAAAGATAAGTATGCTCATCCTGCTCCAGGTTAATTCCATATTTCCGGTCAATTACAATGATTCCAACACGGTATGCCCGGTCAAAAGCCAGTCCAAACTGGCTGGATATTTTTTCAATATATTTATCATTTACTTCATATCCAAACAGCAGATTATATAAATAGTCCCCGGTACGCTTATTTGTAATATTGGTTTCCAGTATCAGCTGCCCGATACTCTGTGCAATATCCACGAAGGTTGCGCCTTCCCAGCGGACATAGAACAGTGGCAATTTCAATTCAACCGCCTTGTCTATCATTTTCTGTGGAATCTTCTCCCGGTCATCCACAATCGATATTGCAAGCCCGGAAATTCCCAGTGCATTCAGTTCTACCATTGTTTCAAAGGTCTTCTCGATGTCAAATCGCAGATAATCCACTACAATCAGTGCGAAGTTACCAGGATTCATATGCTCTTCATAGGGCTTCGTCTGCACAAAATATGTCCAGGACACCACTCTGTCCAGCCCTACTTCCCCTGTCAGCAGTTCTACTCCATCCAGATCCAAATTATTGACGTCTCTACAAGTAACCATAATGTCTCCCTCTGTTGGTTGTGTGCAAGTTGCAAAAAACCCGGAGAAGTGCGAACACTCTCCGGGTTAATTTTACTTATTTTAGCAATTCATTGCAAGAGCAAAGATTACTCGATAACTGTAGCAACACGTCCTGAACCTACAGTTCTACCACCCTCACGGATTCATTGGACATAATCTGTGGTGGAAAATGGCGTATTTTCGGGGTCCTTGGGTGTTGATTTTTTCAAAAAACAGGGATTTTCTCTGTGTTTTCAAAAATCTTGTAGCCAATTTGTAGCCACTGAATTCAACCTAACTATGTTAATTAGCATATTGTAAATCCAATATATTATCACAATATGTCATTTTATAGTGATTCTTAAACTTATCACTGCACGCTTCTTCGCCTTCAATACTCATGTATTCTGCCAAATAAGCTTCCGCATCCTTAATAACCTCTTCTCTTGATTTAACATCTGCATAAAACATATAAAGAAAAGCACTATGTAAGTCATAATTATCCTCGTTTAAATGAATGCAATACTTATCCAGTTGCTTATACCCATCCAAAAATCTTTTCTCACTATAGGCCTTTTTATTCTCAGCCACAAAAAGTCCTTGCTTCACGAAATATTTTACTTCTATAATAGCAACTCGATTATTTGAATCAATCACACCTATATCAACAGATTCTTCATCATTAGTTTTGGATGTGCACAATTCTGGAACAACATATAATTTAGTTTTCCTTTTTAGGAACTCCATTATACTATTTCTTAACTGCTGCTCGCTTACATCATCGCTTACTTTCCCTGCTATAACATATTCACACCCTCTAAATTTTCTTTGTAAATGAAATTCTTCAAAAACCCACTCTAACTGATCAATATCTTTCTTTTCCTTTTCAACTTCAAGCATTTTTTGTTTATCGGCAAATAAATTATTGAATTTATCATCAAATTTTCCATTGTGCATTAATGTTAATGTACTTTTTCCTCTAACCAAAACATAACTACCGTCCGATGATATATCAAGTGCCAAATTAAGTAAATCAACGTCACTGAATGAAGATCCTGCCATATTATTTAATATCTCATGACTTATTATGCCTTCTTCATTTAAAACAAATTTCATCAGTTCAAATGATTTATAATTAACATTAATATATTTAACCACATCTGTGTAAAAGTTTTTTATACCATCCAGATTTTTTAACTGAAAAAGGAAACACTTATTTGAACATGCATTATATAAATCTGTCAAAATACTATACTCTGCCTGATTTTTATTTATAAATCCTGCCGAGTCCAAAAATTCATTTCTCATCTGTACCATCCCATATCTCCCTATTGATAGTAATTCTTTAAAACAAAATCCATCCAATGTGTCAAAATATCATAATCATCAACTTGTTCATTATTAACCTGTTTTTTAAAATCAATAAGAAGTTGTGCCAATCTGCTATCTGATGAATTCATTTCCGATATTCCTCTTTCGCTTGCTTCCTGAAATGTAGGCTCTGAAAAAAATATTGTAAAGATAAATTGTTCATCGTAAGAACTTAAAAGATTCACAAAAGGCTTAATAGACATATAAATTTCATAAAAATTACCGCCAACCTTCTCTTCTTTACTCAAAAGAGAATTTACTTTGTCCCTTAGTTCATCTAATACGAAAATCTGATTTCCTTGAATATCAATTAATTCATCCATATCGAAGTCATCTAATATTTCTTCCAAATAGTCTATTTTCATATCGCCTTTGTCAATAGATATAGTAATTTCATCCATCTGCTCATCAAAAAATCTACCTGACAAATAATACAAATAAATATATCTTCTAAATGTATTAATATTAATATTTTTCTTATTTTCGGATAATACATATAAAAACAATAAACACTTCTCTTTTAGCCTTTCTTTTACATAATCCATTATAATTTTCCTCCCACATAGTCATAAAAACTGATTCTCTCTTCTAGCGCCAGTTTAGATAATTCAGTTAAATCAATAACATTTTTATCTTTTTCATCATAAGAATTGTATAATTCTGAGACCAAGTTACTTTTCCTAGCATTGGCAGTCAGTATAAGCGTATTCCCCATATTTATATACTCTTTAAATGTATTAACCGCATTAGTTTCATGTAATAAATCCAATGTACTATCTGGTGTTTCGCACATAAAAAAGGACTGTTCATGGAAACTTGTTAAAATAGCAAAGCGAAATGCTAAATCTGTAAAAATTCTCTGAGACTCTGATAGCATAAAACTCTCAGTCCGTTCTTTTCCATCTCTCCACTAATATCTTCAACAACAGCAAAGCGTTCAGTCATTTCCTGTTGAGCAAACAGCGTACCCGTAAGTCGATTACTTTCTGTAATTGTACAAGATAATTCTACTCCACCTTCTGACAAAATCTGGTCATGCGTTCTTCCATCATTTGACCAATTCCCCGTATACACTTCATAAATTACGCCATCTTCTTTATTTTCTATCTCATTCTCTGTCTCTGATAAAAAATTTTCTTGTTTTTCATCATTAGAACATCCTGTTCCAAGAACTATCACAAACAACAGTACAACTATATATTGAAATTTTTTCATAGTCTACCTCCGCACCACTTTTAACAGTATTATATCATTTAGCTCTTGTTTCTGCTATTCAAAATTATTAAGGGCAGTCTGAAAACTGCCCAACATCACACATACACTATATCTTTCAACACCACTTCTTCCGCACAGTGCCGGATATTGTTCATCATTCCTACCCACTGCATTTGATTCTCCGACTTCAACTGCGCCGTCACTCCCTGCTTTGCTTTCATCTGTTCCACCAGTCGCTCCATCATCTGATAACATTCTTCGTCCGTCTGGTGCAGATATTCATTTAAATTTCCATCCAACAGCAATTCCAGATACAATGCTCTATGGTACTCTTTCAGATACTCTGCTCTCATTCTTCCGTATCTGCCAATTTCATAATGCGTTCCCTCCGGGAGCCGGAGATCTGGATAATACAGACCATCCTCTCCCAAAGTGTAACTGATTCCGTTTTCTCCAATGATGTGCTTTCTCAACACTTCTGTTTCTTTGATTTTATCCGTCATATCCATCTATCTCCTTATCTGCTCATTCTGTTCTGATAGCTTCTCTGCAATCGCTTCTGCTCTGCCTGTAACCGTTCCGCTTCTTTCACATTGTCAATAATATCCTGTATTTTGTCAGCCCCGACATACTGTTTCACTCGTTCCAAATCCTCCGCTTTCTCCTGCAAATGCTCCATTGTGCTATTCTGCTCCTTGATTTTATTCTTATACCATGCAATATCCTCTCCCTGCTGATTTACCTTTGCAGTCAGCTTCTTCACCTGCTCCATCAGACCCACACACTTAATTGTTAGGCTTTTTACAAGTTCCTTTAATCTTGTAATCAATGGTAATGCCACCTTTTCACGATAGGATTTCGCCGACTGCATCACTCCCGGCTCTGGAAGCTGCCATTGTTTTTCCTCGTCATAGGCTCTCACATTACGCTCCAGAGCGACCTTAGAACCTGCCATAGCTTCCAGTTCTTTTTGAAGCTTCTGCTGTTGCTTTTCTAATTCCCGGTTGCCGGACAACCGCCTTTCCTTTTCCTGCTCCAAATCCTCATTCTCGAAAATCAACTGACTGTTTTTTGCCAACAAACTGTTATAACTCTGCTTTGTATCTACATACGTTTTTTCCAGTTCTGCATTATCTGCCTTAATTTCCTCGTTCTGTCTTTGAAACTTATCTCCCATCTCTGCCAATTCTTCCGCACGAGCAAGCTGACTGTCCACCATTTTACTTGCTGTCTGCAATGCAATTTCTGATTGTGCAAGCTGAGAATCTAGCTCTGCTACTTCCTTTACCCTCTCCTGCTTCTCATAATCCAGCACCGACAGATGTTTATTGTGCGTACCCTTCTGCAGCCATTCAACACCATATCGTTCCATGACTGCCGCAAGTTCCTTTTTCTCTGATTCTATCCACTGGTTCCATTCTGTTGCTCCTCTGGTGCCGCCTTCAAATCCCTGCTCCGCCAATGCCCCTTTCAGCGAAACCCTTGTATCAAGTCCTCGCTTACTCCCGGTAATGACCGGAACAAAATCAATATGAATATGCGGTGTTTCCTCATCCATGTGCAGATGTGCCGAGAATACATGAAGATTCGGATTCCTGCTTTGAAAGTCTGTCATGAAGTCAATAAGTATCTGCTTTGCCAACTGCCCCTCCTCACTCCGTGCATTCATGTCATCTCTGTTACCTATCTGGAAAATCACTTCGTAAAACAGTTTCTCCTGCTTCCCCTGCCGGATTTTCTCATAATAGTTTTCAATCTTCCGGTCACTGCGTTTCTGCTTCGCATTGTACCGTTCCAGAGCTTCGTCAAACAGTTCATGATACACTGCCTTTATATCCTCGTGACAAAATTCCACATTGTCCCGGCTCCTTTCTTTATCTACATTCTTTGCTGAAAATGCTCTTGTATTGTGATTCACAGAGCCTTTCCCCATCATTCCGCTAATCGTTCTCTCCAATAAAACCACCTCTCATCTCTTTTTATCTGTATCTTTTAGTGCCGATAGGCACAGGCTTTGTTACTTTCGTCGAAAGTAACGCAAAAGCACTTTTGACAGCTTCGCCATCAAAAATGCAACCCGATAAATCGGGTTTTGCGTCCTGCCGGAAGCTTTTTCTGCCTGCGGCAGTTGTGCCCGTTCCGGTCACATTGTCATCGCTGTCACCGCACCATTTTTCCTTAATCGTTTCCTACGGGTGCGTGCCACGCTCCCGTTTTATTCGTCTAAGGAAATTACCATCGGAAGCTGTCCGGCACACCACGCCTGTCTAGATATTCCCTGCGTGCCTTTTCCTTTTCTTCCTCTGTCGGTGCAGTTTTATACTTCGTATACAGCTCTCTCATTACCAGGGCATCCATCTTTTTCTCCAATGCCTTAACTATCTCCGGCTCCGTTTCTTCCTGCCCTATGAGAAAATATCTCACGAGCAAAAAGAACAGTTCCTGCGAAATCTGCACATTCTTCATTTCAATCGACCAATCCTTTCTGCAAGACCGCAACAACGCAATGTCTATATCTTTTGCAACCTTGCAATCTTCAAGACCGCATTTCTGTATACTCTGCATTGTTGCGTTCTTCCTCTATTCCTGCTTTACCTTATCCAGTTCCCAGTACCAAGCGTTATTGATTTTTCTTGCCCGGATACCCAGCTCTTTCTTTGCGTTTTCCAGTGTTCGTTTGGAAATTCCCAGTTCTTCTGCCCGGTCAAAGATTTCGTTGCTCAAAACCGCATTCTGTGTTTCTGCAAGTTCCCGTAACATCTGCTTTGCCAGCTCCATTTTATTTGCCTTTGGTGCAATGCCGCCAAGCACCTCATCCACAGTAATCTCATAATCTCCAATCCACTGAAAGCCTTCCTCTGATAAGGCAAATGCCTTCGGGTGCCCGAATGCCGCAAGGTTATTTTTTATCTGGACAACAGCTCTGGTATTCGGTTCTCCCTCTACCCGTCCGACCAGTAATACGCTTCTTGCCACTGCAAAGAAATCTATGGAACCCATGCCCCGGTATGCCGCTTTATTGCCGGAAGCCTTATTCATATGACCGATAAGGATAATTGCACACTTTGTTTTCTCTGCCAATGCTCCTAATTTCTTTGTCATATCCCTTGCTTCGTTTGCTCGGTTCATATCCATGCCACCGCCCAGATAGGCTTGTATCGGGTCTAAAATCAAGAGCCTTGCACCAGTCCTTACAATCGCTTCTTCCAAGCGTTCATCTACCATAGACAGTGACTTGTCACTCTCATCAATAACGATAATTCTCTCGCAGTCTGCTCCGGCAAGTTCTAATCTTGGTTTTACTGTATCCGCAAGACCATCCTCCGCAGTCTGGTATATTACATTGACCGGCTCTGTGACTTTCATATTTTCATCCAGTGCTTCGCCCTTTGACAGCTTTGCCGCCAGATTCAAGACCATTGTTGTCTTTCCGTCACCCGGATCACCCTGAATAATTGTCAGCTTGCCATAAGGAATGAATGGATACCACAGCCACTCAATCTCCTGCGACTGTACCTCTGACATTCTAATCATCTTTAATTCAATCTTCTGTTCTGTCATTTTCTCCTCCAATTTTAATTTTATAATTGCTACCGGAGAAAACCTCTGCTATACTTAGCTTGTATATACATAGGATAACAGAGGTTTATCCTGTTATCTTTAGTCCTGACAGTTGCCGCTGTTGGGACTTTTTTCTTGTTCATTATCCAGCAAATCTGCAATTCTCCGTTGCTGATTCGGATATAAGTGACCATAAGTATTTAGGGTAATTCTTATATCCTTATGCCCTAATCTTTCCTTTATCAGAATCGGCTCAATCCCTTTGTTGATGAGATATGCTACATGTGAATGTCTTAAATCATGCACTCGGATTTTCTTTACTCCGGCTTTCACCATATTGTGCTTCATCTTATGCTGTACTGCTTCCTGCACAATAGGGAAAAGTCTTTCATTCTCCGGCATACCGTAATGTCCTTCAATAAATTGCTTTATTTCCTGCTTCAAAAATTCCGGTATTTCTATTGTTCGCACAGATTGTTTTGTCTTTGGTTCTGTAATCACATCCTTTCGTTCTGTCCTATAGTACGTTTTTGTGATGCTGATTTGATTTCTTTCAAAGTTTATATCTGCCGGAGTTAATGCAAGTAGTTCTCCAATTCTGCATCCAGTCCAGAAAAGAATTTCAAAGATGAGATAATATCTTGTTCCCGGTTCTATAGTTTGAATAAACTGCTGATACTCCTCTGTTGTCCAGAAATCCAAGCTTCTGCTGTCCGAGTTTCCCATCCGCTTTACCTTCTTGCAAGGATTTGTATGCAAATCGTAAATCCTTGAAGCATGAGTAAACAAGCTGGTTAGCTGATTTTGTATCATTCGCAGATATGATTCCGAAAAGCCTTTTGTCTGCATTTCATTCTGCCACTGAATAATCTGCGAAGCTGATATTTCACTCATCATTTGATTTCCAAAATACGGAATAATATGCTGTTCCATCATATAACGTTTGTTTTTCATGGTACGTTCTTTGAGTTCATTCTGTTTGTCCTCAAAATATACCTCCATAAATTCACTCAATTTCATATCCATACTTCGACTGCTATTGAGTTTTTTCTGTCGCTCATATTCCAGAGCTTCCTTTTTTGTGGAAAATCCTCTCTTTCTTCGTTTTTTCTTTTCGCCCTTTGCATTCGTTTCAAACCACTGGGCAGTCCATTTCTTCGTGTCTTTTTCTTTGTAAGCCATTCCTTTCTTCTCCTCTCTTAGTTCGCAGCCAGCTCGTATCCGAACATCTTTTTTGCCCAATATGCTCTTGGAATCCGTCCTGCCATTGTGATATATCCCTGCTCCGCAAGTTCCTTATTCATTGCCTTAACCAACTTGTAAGCATACGACTTGGAACAATCCAGTTCCTTAGCCACATCATCCGCACTCATCATATATTGATAGTTCGCCATATATTCATCCTCCCTTCTCATTCTACAATTCCGTTACAACTCTTGTATTTTTGTTGTGTACGGTTTTCGTAAATTCATATTATCACTGTCCGTAAATAATGTCAATACTTCGTAAATATTATTTTACGGTTTTCGTAATTCTAAAATTATGTAATTTTTACTTTTATGTTTTTCGTAAATGTGATATGATAATAATTGAATTTATGTTTTTCGTAATTACTTTGTCTATGAAAATAGGAGGTTGCTTATGGGCGATGGAAAGAAATTAAAAGAGTACCTTGATGAAAAAGGTACAAATGTACGCAGAATTGCAAAAGAAACCGGCATTAGTGCCACCACGTTATACACGATTATTCAAAAAGATTCCAATATCCGCTTTGACTTTGCGCTCCGACTTGCCAATGCTTTAGATATTGATGTGAATGAGATATGCTCTGCAAGTCCTTTCTCTGGAGCTATTACCGAAGAAGAAATATATCCCACTCTTCCAGATGGATTGAATGGAGCCTTGGATGCAAGCAGAGTCAAAACCTACTTGAAAAACTCTCTCTATCCACTTATGTACCTATTCGGTAAAAATAGTATGCCGGATGTGGATAATCTTTTGACTTCCTTTTATCAGTTGGATGATGAAGCAAGGAAAGAAGTGGTCGAAACGATACAATTCAAACTACAATATCACAGAGACCCCGAACGGGCAGAACAGGTAAAACAGATTAAGGGATGGTAAGAAAAAAGCTCCGTTGAATAGCAAAATTCGACGGAGTTTTTTTTTGCACCATTTTGGGGTTATAGGACAAAACGTGTTGATGGCTAATCCCATTCTGTAAAAGATTTATCCAT
>ERZ779874.295-NODE-295-length-59436-cov-6.132803_pt1 | contig 59436 bp, 47 predicted proteins | sample MGYA00511031_ERZ779874 | MGnify/ENA primary metagenome ERZ779874 (study PRJEB29588, sample SAMEA2156850) | human gut metagenome | biome: human gut; feature: human-associated habitat; material: faeces | place: Denmark | collected 2008/2010 ...
ATTTATTGTAAGGGTAATTGGACTGCTTGTGATGTAAAAAAACTGACTACAAAAATAGGTAATTGCGAAACAAGTTCGCAATCCTGATTAAAAATGCGGTAAGAATCCTGCATTGCAGGATTCTTAAGATGAGAAGCAGGTGACATCAAAATTAGACCTGAAAAAAGACTTCCCAGATGGACTGCGAAGGAAAGATGATATGAATATCGAATATCATGCAATCAAAGGCTTAAGACTTCGAATGTATTGATGTTGATGAATTTTATCAGCAACAATTACTGTAACAAGTTGGGCTATGCCAGCCAAAAGTAAATCGGCATGAAGCGTTTTTTCGTTCTGGGTTTTACGATTAGCTATCGTTCAATCAATCATTCGTTAAAAAAATAGAAGCATTTCAATCAGTTCACCATGTCGTTTTAATTTTGTGTTATACTGTTTTATAGGATTTTCTTGCCCTTGTATTTGCCCTTATCAGAGTTCGTAAACACTGGTGGGACAATATAACACAAGGGAAACAATAAGGGAAAGCTCACCAGTGATAAATTCCAGTTTGCACGGCTATTCTAACTCGCCCTTCTTCCTTTTCTGTTCAGGCTCATCACGCAAACTTACAAGATAATCGTCAATGGTCTGACTTGCCTTGTCCAGATCAGCATACTCTTTTTTTGAGGTAGCGGTATTCTTCATAAAGTTTTTCCCGTTCCTCATACAACGCCTGCCTTTGACGGTCAAGCATAGTTTCTGACGGAAAGATTCCGTCCGGATACAATAATTTTAACTGACTTCCAACGCTCTTGTACTTCTCCAGTACAGGAGTGTTTTTCTTTGCATATTCTTTTTGTTTCCATACTGGATGGATTTAGCTTCTGTAACTCGGATTGGATGGATTGAAGTTGTTGCCATATCTCAGTCACTCCCTCCTGCAACTCATAAAGTTCCTGTTTGTAAATACGGCTTGTAGCGTTCACTCTGTGTGCAATCTGATTGACGTTGTTTGCCACACGCATAACCGCCTGCCGTATTTTTTTTCAGTTCCTCATGGTCGTATTCCAGATAGATTCCATATAGCATCATCTGTCTGAATAGATCGCTCATGTTTGAAACGTTACATTTTTCAAGACGTTCCTGTATGATATTCCACTCATCTTCATTGACCTTGAAGATGAGATTCTTGTCACGCTTTTTTCTGTTCATTGTTCAAATCTCACTTTCTTATGTCTATGCTGTTGTTGATTTTCGTTGCGTCAGCAACGTTCCAAAAGGGTGTTAGGGAAAACGAAGTGTCCCTAACAAGCTGATGAAGATTTAACGGACGTTAATATCTTCATCGTTGCTTGCTACTCCAGATCAGCTGTGTTAGTCCATTTTTCAATCTGTTCAGATTTCCCCTCACTCTATATGGCAAATATCATGCAAAACCGCACCGCTATAATTGTAAAGTTTACAATTATTTCATAATAAAAATCTGAAAACACGTTCACGATACATTTTTTTGTATTCTAAGTATGCTATAATATCTCAAACCAAAACCTTCATGTCCGCACAAGAAGTTGGTTATATTAAAACAACCTACTTTTTCTTATGGAGGTCTTTATGAAAGACAACTTACGTTATACAATTCTGTATGTCAGAATCTCAAAAGACGATGATGCAGACGGCGACAGCAACAGCATTACCACACAACTGGCAATCTTGCAGAAGTACGCCAATGATCATGCCTATCAAAATATCAAAGTGATAAAAGATGACGGTTACAGCGGAACAAACTTCAACAGACCCGGATTTCAAGAGATGTACTCACTTGTGAAAAGCAGACAGGTCGAGCGGATTCTCGTCAAGGACTTATCCCGTCTGGGAAGAAACTATATTGAAACAGGTCGATTTATTGACCTTGAATTTCCCCGTTATAACACGCAGTTCATCGCTGTGAATGAAAACTTTGACAGCAACGGCGGCGACAGATTTCTTGTTGCAGTATGGAATCTGCTGAATGAACTCTATGCAATGGATATTTCCAACAAACAGAAGAAGTCCATTCGGGCAAAAAAGTGACAGTGGCAGGCACATCACCTCAAAGATTCCATTTGGTTACAAACTTGATCCGGAAGATAAGCACAAATGGATTATTGATGAGCCTGCTGCTGAAACAGTCAGAGTGATATTCCGTTTATTTAACGCAGGCAAAGGCACTACTGAAATATGCAGATATCTTACCGAGCATAAGTTCATATCTCCGTCCAATCATAACAAGCAGGAAATCAAAGGTTCTCGTGCTGTTGCAGACCCATACTATTGGTGTGTTAGCAGTGTGATCAATATCCTTGACCGTCAGGAATACGTTGGTGATACGGTAAATTTCAAAACATATCATACAAGCTTTAAGGATAAAAAAGTCCGTAAAAACAGCCGTGAGGATTACGTCATTATTCATGATACACAAGAACCGATCATCTCCCGTGAGGAGTTTGAAAAAGCCCGGAAAAGAAGAAACGCCAATAAGAGAATTTCAACAAAAAAACAATTTCATCTGCTTGACGGTATGGTATTCTGTGGCGATTGTAAAAACAGAATGTACCTCAATCGCAAGAAAAGAAAATCAACCGTTACATACATCTATCTCTGCAATCGGTATAAAAAAGAAAAGCTTTGTTCTGCACACTACATTCGTGAGGACTATCTGATCAAAACTGTTCTGGATCAGATTGCTTTCCTGTAAGAGAAATTTTCAGAGGGAAAAATTGAGTTCCGCCGTTTCATTTACAGTGCGATCAATCATCGTACATCTGAACATATCAGACAGGTTAACTCACGGATCAAAGCAATTTAGGAAAGACTGAATCAAATCAGAACGACAGAAACCAAGATGTATGAAGATAAGCTTATGGGCAAAGTTGATGAGGAAACATTTCATAACATCACTCATGTTCTGAACAATGAAGCAAGAAATCTGACAGATGAAAATTCTCAGCTACTTGTCATTCTTGACAAAGTGGAGGATCTGAAAATGGGTATTGATAACTTTGTACAGAAGATCGAACGTTTTGCAAACTGCACAGTTACAGAAAATGACCGTGTCATAATGGAACAGCTTATCGACCATATTGAGATCTATGAAAATGACAGCCGTGAAATTTCTGTGCGTATCTTCTTTGCAGACATCGGCGTAATTGAATAAGCTGCACTTTGATTACAGGTGCGACGGTACGGCAACGATATATTAAAACTTTGGCGACAATGTTCCAATAACTATTGAAAATAGTCCTCCTGTGCGCTATTCTAAATAATGAATAATGCACAGGAGGACTTCGTATATGTTCGATAAAATTACAGCATTGTATTGTCGATACTCACGAGATGACGGGCAGGAGGAAGAAAATGCAAGTATCACACATCAACGTGAGTTACTGAAAGAATATGCGGAAAATAACGGATACACTAATCTTCGCTGTTATGCTGATGACGGATACAGCGGTACAAATTTCAACAGACCTGACTTTCAGCGTATGCTCGGTGACATTCCTAAAGGACTTGTTTCCACTATTATCGTCAAGGATATAAGCCGTCTGGGCAGAAACTATCTCATGGTCGGTCAGTATGTAGAAATCGAATTTCCAAAGCATAACGTTCGTTTCATTGCAATCAGTGATAACGTGGATTCTGCCAAGGGAATGAACGACCTGCTGCCGATCCATAACCTGATGAACGAATGGTACAGCCGTGATATTTCCAAAAAGGTTCGTGCCATGATACGTCAGAAAGGCAACAGCGGTCAGTCTATTGCATCAAAGCTTCCTTATGGGTATTACAATACACCGGAGGATAAGCAGACATGGCTGATCGATGAATCTGCGGCTAATGTGGTTCGCAGGATCTTTGACCTGTATCTGAATCAATTCTTTGGTATGTATCAGATCGCTCGTATTCTCAAAGCTGAGGGTATACCAAGACCGACATATCACAGACGAATGGCAAAAGGTATCAAGGTGGAAGCTGACGATCTGTGTGTATGGAGTGCATCTGTGGTAAGGGATATTCTGCAGCATCGTGAATATATCGGTGATACGGTTAATTTCCGCACAGAGATCACGTCATACAAGAATAAGAAAGTCATTCACAACAGCGATGACAAGTTGAAAATATTCCCGAATACGCACCCTGCAATCATTGACAAGGAAACATTTCAGAAAGTGCAGGACAAGATCTCAAAGGAGATCAGACACACAAAAAAAGTACACAGTTATCTTTTTGCAGATTACCTTTATTGCATGGATTGTCATAGCAGAATGCACGGCAGGCAATGCTATTTGAAAGGCGGGAGAACACTCTCAGCTTATGAGTGTTCCACTTACCGCAAAAGTAAAGGTTGCTGCTTCCATGGAGTACCTGAAATGTATTTGCAAGCTGAGGTGTTAGCGAAAATACAGAATGTTCTTGCCTTTGCCAAAAGAATTCTGCCGAGTTCAGGCAGAACATCAGCAAAGCGTTGGAGGAACAGTCTGACGGCAGCAAAGCAGTAATAGAAGAAGAACTGGACAAGGCTCAGGCTCGCACGGCGGAGATTGACAAGTATATTCAGGGTTTATTTGAAGCAAAGGTCAGAGGCGAAATTGACGGCTCGTTATTTGCGAGTCTGAAGAAAACGTATGATGAGGAAAAAGAACAGCTCAACAAGCTGATAATTGACCTCATTACAAAGCTGAGCCGTGAAAATGAAGCAAATGAAAAAATTCAGCTTCTTTATGCAGCAATCAGAAAGTATGATGCCGTATGGGAATTCACTCCCGAAGTTCTGACAGACTTTATTGAAAAGATTGAAGTTGGTCAGGTCAGTGCAGAAAACAAAAAAATCTCGTTTGAACTACGAGATAATCAGATTTCTGTATTCTTTTGGGGTGTCGGCATCATCGATTTTATGTGAAAAACGGTTTCCTAAGTTGGGTACGACTGCTTTTGCGATAAGGTAAAAGTCGGTACGTCGGGGCTGTATAAAAGCAGAATATTTGTCCAATAAGAATAGTATAATTCATTGATGACTTATTCGGAGGACTGATATTCTTGAAAAAAATTCTTATTTTACTTATTTGTTTTTTGACCCTTTGCTCCTGCGGAGGTGAGGTAAATTCCCAGAGGGACAGGCTTGTGACTATGGAAAAAGCTTCGGTGATACCTGTGTGCGGAGAGAAAAACTACACTGATGTGGAAACGTCACACAAGCTTAATTATACTGTGCAGAAAGCTATATGGATATCTTATATTGACCTTGCTGATATGCTCACCGGGAAAAGCTGCGAGGAATTTCGTGAGAACTTTTCTCAGGCGTGCGACAACGCTTTGAGCATAGGTTGTAATACGCTGTATGTTCACGTTAGACCTTTTGGGGACGCTATATATGATTCGGAACTTTATCCTGCATCAAAATATATAACAGGCATGGCAGGTGAGCAGAGTGATTTCGACCCGCTTGATATAATGATACAGACTGCACACGATAAGGGGCTTTCTTTTCACGCATGGATAAACCCTCTCAGGTGTGAGAATGAGGACTGTTTTCAGAATTATGACGATAGCTTTCTTCTGAAAAAGTGGTATGACGAGGACAACGGCTATCTTGAAAGTGTTGAGGGCGACAGCCATTTGTGGCTTGATCCTGCTTATGATGAGGTAAGACAGCTTATCGCAGAGGGTGCGGCGGAGCTTGCAGAAAATTATGATATTGACGGCTTGCACTTTGACGATTATTTTTATCCCACAACGGCTGAGGACTTTGACGCACAGTGCTTTGCGGCTCAGACGGAGTTTGACGATCTAGCAAAATGGCGGCTGAACAATATCTCACTTATGGTGGGTGAGATATACAGTGCGGTAAAAGCAGTGGATAAGGATATCCTCGTGGGAGTTTCGCCTCAGGGAAATATGGAAAATAACTATGAGTATATGTACGCTGATGTGAAAAAGTGGTGCAGCGAGGAGGGGTATATAGACTACATTTGTCCGCAGATATACTTTGGTTATAAAAATTCTGTCAAGCCTTATGAGGACACCATACAGCAGTGGGCTGATATCTGCACAACTGATGTTACGCTGGTGGCAGGTCTGGGAGTATATAAGATAGACAGCGAGAGTGAATTTTCTGAAAATATCGGCATTATCGGCAGGCAGATAAATGACGCTGTGGTTAGTTATAACTACGCAGGAGCGGCGGTATACGGCTATGCAAGCTTGTTTGGTGGCAGTGATAGAGGTGTTCAGGAGCAGGAGTGTATCGAAATTGCTTTTGATAAACTTGATACATCTGTAAAATGATATGTGATATATAAATTATGGTATGTTAAATGTAAACAAATTGTGATATATTATTATAAAATTTATGGAAGTAAACAAAAAACTATTGAAATTTCTTTTTAAATATAGTATAATGTTATATGCTGTAAGGCGATAATAGAAAATGTTTTTGTATTATTTGCCTAAAACAATATTATTTTGCTAATTATTCAGGGAGGGATTTTAGTGTACAAAATCGTAACAAGAAGACAGCTCAATGACGCTGTTGTTCTTATGGAGATCGACGCACCTTACATTGCCGCTAAGGCTGAGGCTGGTCAGTTCATCATCTACAGAGTTGATGAGAAGGGCGAGCGTGTTCCGCTCACTATCGCTGACTATGACAGAGAGAAGGGCACGATCACAATTATTTTCCAGGTAGTAGGTGCATCTACAACTGAGCTTGCAAGACTTAATGAGGGCGACTATATCCATGACGTTGTTGGTCCTCTCGGCGTTGCTACAGAGTATGACGAGGGTATCAAGAGAGTTGCAGTAGTAGGCGGAGGCGTTGGTTGTGCTATCGCTTACCCACAGGCTAAGAAACTCCACAGCATGGGCGTTGAAGTTGATCTTATCGCAGGCTTCAGGAGCAAGGATATCGTTATTCTTGAAGATGAAATGGGCAAGGCATCTTCACATCTTCACATCTGTACAGACGACGGTTCATACGGCTATCACGGATTTGTTACAAACAAGCTTCAGGAACTTATTGACGGTGGTGCTAAGTTTGACGAGGTCATCGCTATCGGACCAGTTCCAATGATGAAGTTCGTTTGCAAGGTAACAAAGCCTTATGACATCAAGACTCTCGTTTCACTTAACCCTATCATGATCGACGGCACAGGAATGTGCGGCGGATGTCGTGTAACTGTTGACGGCAAGATCAAGTATGCTTGCGTTGACGGCCCTGACTTTGACGGTCAGAAGGTAGATTTCGACGAGCTTATGAGAAGAAACTCAACTTATAAGGAGCAGGAAAAGGCTCACTTGTGCAGACTTACTGGAGGTGTAAGATAATGGCTAATATGAGTTTGACAAAGACTCCTATCGCAGAGCAGGAGCCAAAGGTAAGAGCTAGAAACTTCAAGGAAGTTACTTTGGGTTACACCCCTGAGCAGGCTATAGAAGAAGCTCAGAGATGTCTTAACTGCAAGCACAAGCCTTGTATGACAGGATGTCCTGTAAGCGTTAGGATTCCTGAGTTTATTGCAAAGGTAGCAGAGGGCAAGTTTGAAGAAGCCTATGCTATCATTAAAACAACAAACGCTCTGCCGGCTGTTTGCGGACGTGTATGTCCACAGGAGCATCAGTGTGAGGGCAAGTGTGTAAGAGGTATCAAGGGTGAGCCTGTTGGTATAGGCAGACTTGAGAGATTCTGTGCAGACTATATGATGGACAAGGCAGTTGCCGTAGAAAAGGCTGAGCCAAACGGTCACAAGGTAGCTGTTGTCGGCGGTGGTCCTTCAAGCCTTACAGTTGCAGGCGACCTTGCTAAGCTTGGTTATGACGTAACTATCTATGAGGCATTCCATACAGCAGGCGGCGTTCTTATGTATGGTATCCCTGAGTTCAGACTTCCAAAGGCTATCGTTCAGCACGAGATAGACAATCTGACAAACATGGGCGTACATATCATGACAAACATGGTTATCGGCAGAGTTCTTTCTATCGACGAGCTTATGGGCATGGGCTATGAGGCTGTATTCGTAGGCTCAGGCGCAGGTCTTCCAAGATTCATGGGTATCGAGGGCGAAGGTCTTGTAGGCGTTTACTCTGCTAACGAGTACCTTACAAGAATCAACCTTATGAAGGCATACAAGGACGATTATGAGACTCCTATCATGAAGTCTAAGAACGTAGCTGTTGTCGGCGGCGGTAACGTTGCTATGGACGCTGCTCGTTCTGCAATGAGACTTGGCGCTGAGCACGTTTATATCGTATACAGACGTTCAATGGACGAGCTTCCTGCAAGAAAGGAAGAGGTTCATCACGCTCAGGAAGAGGGCATCGAGTTCCTCGTTCTTAACAACCCTGTTAAGATAGTTGGCGACGAGAACGGTCATGTAAACGGCATGGAGTGCATCAAAATGGAGCTGGGCGAGCCTGACGCAAGCGGCAGAAGACGTCCTATCCCTATCGAGGGTTCAAACTTCATTCTTGACGTTGATACAGCTATCATGTCTATCGGTACATCACCTAACCCACTTATCAGAAGTACAACTCCTGGTCTTGAAACAAACGATCACGGCTGCCTTATCGTTGACGAGAACGAGTCAACAACTAAGGAAGGTGTTTACGCAGGCGGTGACGCTGTTACAGGCGCTGCTACTGTTATCCTCGCTATGGGTGCGGGCAAAAAGGCTGCCGCTGCTATCGACGAGTATATCAAGAACAAGAAATAATTTCTTGTAAATGAAAATTATTTGTTAAAAGGCTTGAAGTTTGTGCAAATATCTGATATACTAATATAGTATTATTAGATTTGGAGGTCTTTTGATGAATTTGTCAGCAATTATTTCAGTTTTGGCAGCTGAGCAGAGTTCACCTGCATCACTTGCCATGACTTTTATCCCACTGGTACTCATAATCGTGTTCTTCTATTTCTTTATTATCCGTCCGCAGAAAAAGCAGGATAAGAAAGACGCTGAGATGAGAGATAACCTTGAGATAGGTGACGAGGTCGTTACAAACGGCGGAATCGTTGGTATCGTGTTCTCTATCAAGGACGACACTGTTGTTATCGAAACAGGCGGCGACAGAAGCAAGATTCGTGTTAAAAAGTGGGCTATCGCTAAGAACGAAACAATTCATGACGGTGACGCAAAGTAAATATTGCTTTTAAGGGACGGGTAGTTTTATCCGTCCCTTTTTGTGTTCTTATTGTCCGTGGCTGTGAATATAATTTCTTTAGGATATTCAGTGTGGGGGTGCGGATATGAAAAATAACAGGCTTTTGGGGGGCAGAAAGCTGTCAGTGCTGTCGTCAACGGCGTTGTCTGCCTGCGTGGGGTGCGGTGCGATATTTGTTGCTGTGCTTGCTTTTGCGTATGTTATCACTAAAATAGATGCCACCGACCTTATGCTGTCGGTGATGTCAACAGCGGCACTTGGTATCGGGGCGTATGCAGGGGGATATGTTTGCGGAAAAAGGCAACGTAGAAACGGTCTGCTGTCAGGTGTGCTGTGCGGAGTGTTCATTTTTCTTATTATTGTCATTCTCAGTGCACTGTTTTCAAAAGCTGCCGAAAGCTTTTCCGTGCCTGCAAAGCTTGTGCTTACCCTTGTGTGTGCAGGCGTAGGCGGAGTTGTAGGGGTAAATTCTAAAAGCAGCCGATTCTGATAAGGATAAATATTTATACTGCATTAACTATTCGTTCATAAAACATAGTGGGATATGTGGTATAATTAATGTAAATCAATTATTGGAGGTAAAATCCTATGAAACATATCAAGACGATCAATAAGGCTAATCTCAAGAAGACTGCTGCTAAGGGTGGCTGCGGCAAGTGTCAGGCATCATGTCAGTCAGCTTGCAAGACCTCCTGCACAGTTGCTAACCAGAAGTGCGAGAGAGAGGCTTAATATTCCGATCTTTCTGAGGCGTGCGAGCGTACACACGCCTTGCTAAAGGGACATTTTTATGTCCCTTTATTTTTGTATAAATTTGTATATGAATATAAATGCGAAAGGTGATTTTTAAATGATACACAAGTTTAAGCTTGGCGGCTTTAATGCACTGCTTGACGTGAACAGTGGCGGAGTACATATTATAGACGATCTGACATATGATTTGTTAGACAATGTTGAGCCGCCTTTTGAGGAGAAATGTCCTGAGGACGTTGTAAGAAAGCTGTCAAAGATGTATGACAGCAAGGATATCGAGGATTGTTATGAGGAGATAGTTTCTCTTTACAATGACAAGATATTGTTCAGCGAGGACGATTACGAGAAGTATGCCCTGTCTGCTGTGGCTTCGCCTATCAAGGCAATGTGTCTGCATATCGCTCACGACTGTAACCTGAGATGTAAATACTGCTTTGCGTCAACAGGTGATTTCGGTCAGGGCAGAATGCTCATGGACTATGAAACAGGCAAGCGTGCTATAGATTTTCTTATAGAGCGTTCAGGAGACAGAAAATTTCTTGAGGTGGACTTCTTCGGCGGTGAGCCGTCACTGAATTTCGGTACGGTAGAAAAGCTTGTTGAGTATGCACGTTCACAGGAGGAGCCTCACAATAAAAAGTTCAGATTTACTGTTACCACAAACGGTGTACACCTCACTGACGAGATGATAGACTTCATCAACAAGGAAATGTACAACGTTGTTCTGTCTATCGACGGAAGAAAAGAAGTCAATGACAGAATGAGAGTGCGTGTTGACGGTTCAGGAAGCTATGACAGGATTATCCCTAACTTTAAGAAGCTTGTTGAGAAACGTCCTAAGAACAAGGATTGGTATGTAAGAGGCACTTACACAAAGTATAATCTTGACTTCTCAAATGATGTAATGCACCTTTATGACCTTGGATTCGACCAGATATCCGTTGAGCCTGTTATGGCAGACCCTAGCGAGCCTTATGCTATCACTGAGGCTGACCTGCCGAGGATTTTCAAGGAGTATGAGATACTTTCTGAGAAGATACAGAAGATAAGGGACGAGGGCAAGTTCATAAACTTCTTCCATTTTATGATAGACCTCGATCAGGGCCCTTGTGCGATAAAGAGACTTAGGGGCTGTGGAAGCGGAAACGAGTATGTTTCTGTTACTCCTGACGGCGATATTTACCCATGTCATCAGTTCGTTGGTATCACCGAGTTCAAAATGGGCAATCTCTATGACGGCACATTTAACGAGGAAATGAAAGATATGTTTGCTCACGCACACGTTTACAACAAGCCTGAGTGCAAAAAGTGCTGGGCAAAGTTCTATTGCAGTGGCGGTTGCAATGCAAACAACTACATTTACGCAGGTGATATCCACAATGCGCATAAGCTGTCATGTCAGATACAGAAGAAGCGTCTTGAATGTGCTATCATGATGAAGGCAGTTAAAATGCTCGACAGCGCAGAATGAATATAAATATTTTGTAAATTTTACGCATTGTAACTTTTATGTACATATATAAACTTAATATGTACAAAAACGTTTGAAGTTTAACAGAAAAATTTTATTGAATAATCGTTTTAAAAAGCACGGAATAACAAATGACGTTATTTCGTGCTTTCTGCTGTTATTACATAGTATGATCATGTCGGAAAATAGCAAAATATGTCTGTCATATTAATAAGTATTAAGATAAATATAATGTATACTAAGCTGGTAGCTTATTGACAAAGCGGGTCGAATTTAGCATAATATTGACATAAACAAAAGGTGCTTGGCGGTCATGTTACTGCAAATCGGCTATAACGAGCGCCCTCTGTATCGGACAGTATAAACCGACAAATTATTATGAAAAGGACGAAGAGATATGAAAACTAATGAAAAGAAGAATACTTCTGCTAAGAAGAAACTTATACCTGCAGTTGCAATGCTCACAACTTCCGCTGTAATGCTTTCTACTGCTACTTATGCTTGGTTTACAATGAGCAGAGAAGTTGAAGTAACAGGTATTAAGCTCACTGCTACAACTCCACAGACTATTGAAGTTTCACTTGGAAATGGAACAGGTGGAACTGTTGAGGCTCCTACTAATGAAACAAAAGATAATGATTTGTGGATGAACAGTGTTGCAACAGGCTCAGTTTATGACACATTTGGTAAACTTATTCCTGCTTCATCTGTAGATGGTAATACACTTTACTATACAACAAATGCAATAGCTCTTGGTAAGGATGTACAGTTTGATAATGAGAACTCTCCTTTCAAGAGTGCAATGGACAAACTTGTTACTGCAGTTGCTAGTAACAAGTCTGCTGTTAACGGTGATTTATCAGCAAGTGATGATGACGGCTATTATCTTGATATTCCTGTTTGGTTTAGAACAACAAGTACTGACGCTGTAACCCTTGGTCTTGAAGTTGAAATCAAGAACAGTAGTGATGATGATACAAAGTCCGTGCTGTATAAGGCTGCTCGAGTTGCAATTCTTCCTGAAACAAAGAGTGCTCAGAAAGTATTTTCTGAAACAGGAGCAAAATACTATAAAGACGGAAAAGCGGTTGCGACAGCGGGTGCAACATTGGCTGCTTCTTATGGCGACGTATCAGCTGCAACTGAAGCAACTGTTACTGGTGGAAAGGTGACTAACCCTGACGCTACAACTCAGGTCGCAACTGTTACAGCTTCTACGGGAACAGGCTATGGTGGCGCTGTTAAGTATTACATTCGTGTATGGCTTGAGGGAGAAGATGAGGCTTGTTGGAATGCAAATGCAGGTCAGGACTTTGTAATTAACCTTAAATTCCATGACTTGAGCAACAAGTAAAATCTATTACATAACAAAAAAGACGCCGAAGAAATTCGGCGTTTTTTGGTAAATGGGCATAAAAAATAATTTTCCATATTTGGGGAAATTCCCCAACTTTTCTTTGCTTTTTGTCGAAAATATGCTATAATGATACATTGGAACAGGAAAGGAAGTGACTTGCTTTGAACGGTAATTCAACAGTTGACGGCGTTCGTGCTGTGGAGCTTTTCTATAGACCTATAAAAAATACCGACAGCGGCAGGGTCACTTTTTTGCAGTCGCAAAAAAGGCTCAATTCTCCTGCTATGGGTACGCTCATGCCTGCGGATTATCTCCCTGTGGCTCAGCTTTCCCACCGATGTGTTAGCATTTTCAAGCTTGCTTTCGTTCAGCTCTTGCAGGCTTTGGGCAAGTTTCACGAAAGGGAAGTGGACGTTGATTGGGCAAGTGTGTTCATGCCTGCAAGATTTTTAAGGCAGACGGAAGCTCCGAGAATTGCGGCAGATTATTGCGATAAGTTTGGCGTGAAGTATGAGCGTGTCTGCTTCGAGTTGTCGCCTGATGTGCTTGATGAAGCTGACAGCACAGCGGCAGATAACGTGGCTCTTATGAGAAGACAGGGCTTTCATTTTCTGCTTACAGGCTTCGGCACTGAGGGCTTTAAAATGCTTAAGACCGCTGAATTCAAGGTAGATAATATCATGCTTGACGGCTCAGTGGCTCAGGTTCTTGGTAAGAGCGACAGGTATGATACCTGCGTGAACTCTCTGCTTAATTTCGTTTTTGACCTTAATGCTGAGGTCATAGCTGACGGAATTACTGATGATAAGCAGGTGAAACAGCTCAGCGGTATGCAGTGCCTTTACTATTCGGGAGAAAATGCAGGAAAATATATTGCGGAAAGATACGTTCGCAATAGAAATGAGTAATAAACGGGTGATACGGTTTTGGACGGTAAAAATATAGATAAAAATACAAGAGTAGTCGATACCCTTGCACTTCGCAGGACCGCCAAGGAAGCTAAACGCTATGTGGTATTGATGAGATTGCTTAAAATACTTGCCATTATACTTATCGCTATCGTGGCGGCGGCTTATGCGGTGTCTTATTTTTACGACAAGTATGGTAGCTTTACAGTTAAGATAAGTAAGTATGATATGATAAATCAGGGGCTTACTCTTTCGGAAACTCCTGACTATACCACGAGCAATTCAAGGCTCAATGCGGATATCCTCTATGATATGACAAATATCAGTGGCGAAGATCTCCCTGATAATATCGACAAGATAAACGGCAGCCATAATGGCGAGGGGTATATAGCTTATACTTTCTATCTCATAAATTCCGGTAAAGACACACTTAGCTATGACAGCGAAATGACTATCGAGAACGTCACGAACGGTGTTGATGAAGCTATCAGAGTGGAGCTTTTCGTGAATGGCGAGAAAACCGTTTATGGTAAAACAAAGTCTGACGGCAGCGGTAAGGAAAGCGATTGCGACAAGGAGTTCGCCTCCTCTACTGAGGTCATGAAGGATCGACGTGAAAAGCTTGGTCCTGGTGAGAAAGACAAGTATACAGTGGTCATATGGCTTGAGGGAAATGACCCTGATTGTGTTGACAAAATAATCGGTGGCACAATGAAGCTTGGTATGAATTTCAAGATCGTTGAAACAACTTAAAGAATTAGAAGGGAGGAAGCCTCGGGTTTCCGAGGTTTTGAATTATGAAAAAAGCTTTGAAGATCGTTTTTAATGTTATCGCATGGGTGGTGCTTATCTTTGCACTGCTTATAACAATTCTCGTGTTCTCGTCTGATAAGAATAATGGTACGGCAAGTCTGCTGGGATATATCCCGCTCACAGTTGAATCTGACTCAATGAAGCCAACTTTCAAAAAAGGCGACCTTATTATTTCAAAGGAAATAGACGATATCAATTCTCTGAAAAAGGGCGACGTTATCACTTTCTGGACGCTTATTGACGGCAAAAAGGTGAAGAATACCCACCGTATCGCAGAGGTACTCAATGATAACGGCTCTGTAGGCTTTATCACACGAGGCGATGCTAATAACGTAGATGATACATACACTGTTTATGCAGGTGATATAATCGGTCAGTGGAAAGGTGCAAAAATAGGCGGTTTCGGCAAGGTAATGGATTTTCTCAGAACAAAAACGGGATTTTTCATTTGCATACTTTTGCCGATAGCACTGTTTTTCCTCTTTGAGCTTTATAAGCTTATCGCAACCATAATCGAAATAAAGCGTCCTGCTATCACAGAGAGCGATGAGGAAGAAATAAAAAGACGTGCAGTTGAGGAATACCTTGCACAGCAGAAGAAAAAGGAAGAGGAAAATGCACAGCAGGAGAGAAATGACAAATAACTGCTGCTTGGGTGATACATTATGAATGGATTTCTGAAATGGTTTTTTGTTTTCATGTCGTCAATGCTTGCAGGCTTTGGGCAGATCTTCAAGGGTCTGTGGAACGGCATAAAACAGATCTTCAATATAAAAAACTACATAAGGATATTCAAGACCTACTCGGCAGACTTTGGTGCGCTGGGCTGGATACTTTCTGTGCTTGCAATTATCGTTGTTGTGGCTATCTTTGTGCTTATTATTTTTATGATAGTGCTTGCTGTGAGAAAGTACATAAGATTCAGACACTCTATCGTCAGCAACGAGGACCTTATCGAAGAAATATCTGACCTGCAGCGTCAGGTGGTCAAAATGACCAAGGAAAAAGATGAGATCATGGCAATGAAGGTGGCTCAGCTTGGCGTATATGATAACACCGCTCTTGCAGAGGGTGAAACAAAGCTTGCAGAGGGCGAGCAGATGCCTGCACAGGGCGAAGTTCAAACCATTGTGGACGGCGTTGTTCAGACAGCAGATTGCCGTTTTTCAAAGCTTATCGAGGTGGACAATTTCTACAAGACATACGAGCCGCCTGCTTACAATAATGACATCACCCTTAGCGGTATCTGCGAAGCATACAGAAACTTTGCCTGCTCAAGAATGCACCTTTATTATGACATAAAAACTATCCGACTTTTCATTGCAGGCATGGCTTCAACAAAGCTCATTATCCTGCAAGGTATCTCTGGTACAGGTAAAACATCATTGCCATATTCATTCGGTAAGTTCTTGCAGAAAGATACTACTATTGCTTCTGTTCAGCCGTCATGGCGTGACAGAACTGAGCTTTTCGGCTACTTCAACGAGTTCACAAAGAACTTTAATGAAACAGAAGTCCTTAAAAGAATTTATTCTTCTGAATACAATGACGATGTAAACTTCATACTCCTCGACGAGATGAACATTGCGAGAGTAGAATATTACTTTGCAGAAATGCTCTCGATTCTTGAAATGCCTGATCCTGCCGAGTGGGAGCTTGATCTTGTTCCTAACGTGTGGAGTACCGACCCTGTTCGCCTTGATAAGGGCAAACTGCGTATTCCGCAGAACATTTGGTATATCGGTACTGCCAACAACGACGATTCCACGTTCACTATCTCAGATAAGGTATACGACCGTGCACAGCCTATCAATCTTGACGCAAAGGGAGTTGCCTTTGACGCACCTGACACGCCGCCTATGAATTTAAGCTTTGAACATCTTGATACACTCTTCAAGGAAGCTTTTCAAATGTATCCTGTTTCACAGGACAGTCTGAAAAAGATCCAGCAGCTTGACCTGTGGGTAATTGAAAAGCTGAGAGTGGCTTTCGGTAACCGTATACTTAAACAGATGAACTTGTTTGTTCCTGTATATGTTGCCTGCGGTGGAGAGGAACTTGACGGCATTGACTATGTGCTTGCCACAAAGATATTCAGAAAATTTGAGTCGCTTAACTTGGCAATGCTAAGAGAAGAGCTGAAAGAGCTTTGCACCTATATGCAGAAGCTTTTTGGCAGAAACACTATGAAAGAATCTATAGCATATCTTGAAAGATTGCAAAAACTGTACTAAAATTTGTACTCATAAACTTTGAGAGGAGGGACGGGCATGAGCGAATACAACGAACAGCGTGCAGCTTTTGACAAAGCTGTAAAGACGTTTGACGGCAATAACAGCTTTGCGGCAGCCCGTGCCTTGCTTCTTTCGGGCGAAAAAACTGTATCTTTTAATCGTAAGATAATCGAGAAGAATATAGATTCGTCCTGGCTCACAGAGATAGAAAAAGCTTTGCCACATCTTGATACGGTAATAAGAAATCCCAGAAACACCATTAAAGAAGTGGAAGAGATCGTGCCTATCGCTATGTCAAGGAAGATAACGGTAGAGTCCATAAAACATCTAGGACAGCATACCGACCTTATTCAGGATATCGACAAAAAGACCGGAAGGATAACTCCGTCAAAGATACTCAACATTCATAAAGAGGAAACTCTCGATACATATGAAAATAGATTTGTAAATACCCTTATCGACAGGCTATACATTTTCATAAATATCAGATACAATAAGCTTGTCCAGACCGCAGAGGCGCAGGAGGCTTATTCTTTTAATTACGATACCGTGGCTGACAGCGGCGACGGCAGAAAGGTCAACATTAGTTTTAAGATAGAAACTGTTGACAGTCTTGTCGGCGGCAGCAAGGATACTGACGTTTGGGCAAGGCTTGAAAGGGTCAAAAAGGCTATCGAAGGCTATAAAGGCTCAGTGCTTTGTACCACTCTTGGCAACGCTTTTATCAGACCACCTGTTATGAGAACAAACGCTATCACTAAAAATGTGGACCTTATGGCGTGTCTTACCCTTTGGCAGTTTATCGAAAGCTACGATAAGGCAGGCTACGAGGTCAACGTTTCTGATACCGCACAAAGACCTGATGATTCTTATATCGAGGATATATATGGTCTGACCGCAATGAACTATATGCTTTTCCGCTCCTATACCCATGGGGCAGACAAGTCGGAGGAGCTTAAAACTATAAAGATCAAGACCCTCGCACCAAAGGTTGTCAGGCGTTTTGATAAGCAGACGTCTGATAAATATGATGTCATAGTTGGCGAGGGTGAACAAAGTAGTGCAAGTAAGACAGATATGGGTATGACTGCCGAAGAGGCAGGAAACCTTACGGCAGAGCTTGAACGTATAGTTGAGATAGAAAAGCAGTTTCTCAAAGACGAGGAAGACCGTAAGAGGGCTGAGGAGCTTGCGGCTGCAGAAGCTGAAAGAAAGCGTGCCGAGCAGGAGAAACTGGAGCGTCAGCGGCGTGAGGAAGAAGAGCGCATAAGGCTGGAGCATGAGGAAGCTGAACGCAGAAGATTGGAGCTTATTCAAAAACAGCAGGCGGAGCAGGCTGCAAGAGAAAAGGCGGAGCGTGAGGAACGTGAACGCCGTGAAAAAGAGGAAGAGATCAAGCATATTGCAAGACGCAAAAGGCAAATGGAAGAGCGTCAACGCCGTGAAGAGGAGCAGCGTGTCCGTGAGGAAAGAGCTAGGATCCGAGAGGAGAAAAAGCTCGTCCGCAGCAGCCTTGGATCTGCTATGGATCAGCAGATCAGCACGAATGAAGAAGCCGTGTCTTCAAGCTTTGTGTCAGAGTATGAGTCCCCTGAGATCGCTGCCAAAAAGGCGAAAGAAGCACAACAGCAGCGTGAGCAGGAACGCCGTGAGCGTGAACGTGCTGAGCGTCTTAAAGCTGAACGTGAAAGCTTTGAAAATAAAAATATCAATGAGATATTTAAAGAATATTCCAAAAATCCATATTACATGGCAAAACGTGGCATAACATATGTTCTGGCTCACGCATTTGGGATCATACCTGTTGTGACGGATAATCCGGACTATATCAGGATGTTCAAAGTCAAGAAGAAAAAAGAACAGGCTGAGGCAGAGAGAAAACGTGCAGAGCGTGAAATTGAGATTATCTATGAAAAATATGCTCCGTATCTGAAATATGATGTAAAGAGGCGTATCAAAAACAGGCAGTTTAAAAAGAGAAAACGTCTTGAGCGAAAGAACAGACCGCCAAGACCATATATTCCGCCACAGCGCACCGCTGAGGAGCAGAAAGCTATCGACACTGAAATGAAACGACTCTATAAGGAGTATCACGTTTCGGCTGTTGGCAGAATGGCAAGGCATTTGAAAGAGAAATATAGGAAACAATAACACGGAGGGAGAGTCGTTATCATCGGCAAGGCGTTGAGGATAGTAAAAATAGCTTTGACAATACTTGGCTCTGCTGTGTTTGCGGCACTGCTGAGTGTGACGGTGTACATAATGGTCTGCGGCTGTATCGGCAAAACAGCAAGCATTTTTGGTTACAGCGTACTGAAAGTCGTGAGCGGAAGTATGGAGCCGTCTATACATGAGGGTGACTATATTTACATCAAAAGGACGGATACTGACAGCTTAAAGGCAGGGGATATCATTTCGTTCTACTCTCAAGATGATAGCATTAAAGGCGAGATAAATACTCACAGGATATCTGAGGTTTTGAGCGATGGCACTTTTGTTACTAAAGGCGATGCTAACAAAATAGAGGACAGCGTGACGGTGCAAAAAGTCAGCATTATTGGAAAATACTATGGGAAACTCAGATTTTTCAAGTGGCTTGGTTCATTTGCATCAACAAAGAAGCTCCTCATACTGTTTGTGATAATCCCAACAGTTTGCATGGCGGTGTATGAGGTAAAAACTATCGCTGAGATAAAAATATATTCAAACCGTGAGGAAGCTTTGAAAGCGGCTGAGGAAGAAAAGGAAAAGCTCATGCGTGAGGCTGTTGAAAAGGAAGTTCAGCGGCTGAAAATGCAGGAAAACGAGAAAAAGGAGGCGAACAGCTTTGAATCAGGAAAAGATAATGAAGGCTAAAATGATAACGGCTATCGTTATTTGTATTGCGGCACTTGCAGGGCTGTTCGTTTTTATCGGGCTTTATATGGACAAGTCCGAGGAAGTCAGAAAGACTTACATTGCTAAGTATATGGAAAATCTGTCTGCCGCCTCTGAGGAGATAGACACTTATCTTGAAAGCGGCAAGAATCTTCCAACGAGATATAACATGATAATTTCGGACATGGGTGCGGCAAGGTCGCTGGTGTTTCTTATCGACGATTATACGGAGGAGCAGAAGGCTATAAATGAGCTTCATTATTGCTTTGTGAAGTATCCCGAACAAATGCAGGGTAAGCTTGAGGACGTGAAAAAGGCACTTGACCATATCACCGAAAATCTTGACAAAGGCTATAGAGAAGTCAACAAGATAGTTGATTCGGTTGATAAAATGGGAAATTAATGCAAGGAGGACAATAACGTGAGCAGTAAAGGGCAGCTTAAAAGAGAAATAAAGAAATGCAGACTTACTATTGAGGAAATAGAGCGTAAGAGATCACGTTCACAATCAGCACTGGTTCAGGCAATTCTTTTGCAGGAAGAGCCTAACGAAATGGACGTTGAGTGGTTCAACAAATACACAGGCGAGATAACCGCTTGCAGAAACCACATGATAGAATTGCAGAAAGAGCTTGACTCAATGAAATAATGGAGGTCGCCAAAGTGGCTGAGCATAAAGTGATAGAGAAAGCAGACAGCGAGGAAGAAAAGAAGAAACGCAAACTGCTTGTTATAAAAATAATACCAGTTGCAGTGCTGGCATTTATACTTATTGCGGTCAGTCTGGCTTGGTTTACCATTGATAAAGCCCTTGATCTTGATTCATTTGGAATGAAGAGCGTAGATTCGCCATTTGAACTGAAAACAGTAGGCAGTGCCAATGTGCTTAAAGCTGAGATACTTGACAGCAATGACTACTCTAAGGTGTCTGATGGGAGCAACATCACTTCTGACGAGAACAACAAGATCTACTGGCTTCTTGATGAAGAAAGCGGTATGACGAATGGTATTAATCCTGGTAGTCATGGAAAGCTTACTTTTTATGTTGTCCCGAACCAGTCGGGGGAAATGGAGATACAGTTCAAGTTGAGTATCACGGGGTATGCAGAGAATAAAAACGAAGACGCTGTTTCTTATGAAAAGGTTACTGAAGAAGAAGTAACTAGATTTATGAATGGACATATCATGTTTTTTGAGAAATATGATGAGAACAATCACACATATTCCGATTTTCTTCATGATGAAACATTCACAAGGACGTTTAAAGATTGTAAAGTAAACGTTCCGCAGGAAGTGAACGTATATTGGGTGTGGCCGAACACGCTTGGTCAGATACTAATGAAAAGCACAGATGAAAATCTGACAGAGAAAAATGTGCTGTTTGATGATGACAGTAAAGAACGTTTGGATTTTGCGGAATATATAAAGGGTAATTTAAGCTTGTTCTTGTCAGGTGATGCTGATAAAGAACAAAATAAAAAGGTTATTGAGAATATACTTAATGGTGATAAATACAGCACAGCACAGTTATCATCACTAAGCTCCATGTATAATGACGCTGACGAAAAGATAGGTACAAAGGTGCAATATATCCTTGTTGAACTAAACGTATAGATAAGAATATTAACTTTGCACGGAGGCAGTTGAAAGTGAAAGCTAATAGAAATCAGAAAATTAATAGAATATGCCGCAAGCTTTACAGCAAGTATCGCAAGAATGTTATTTCTTTAGTTACAGCTGTCGTATTGCTTGTCACGAGTATGCCGCTTGCAGACATTTCAGGTTTTGTGTCTAAAATGGTATCAACTGTCACCAATGCTATTACGGCTATGGCGGCAGATACATATACTGACATAACTAACGATATCAAAAGTGGCGTTTTTACGATACAGAATGCAGACGATTTTAAAAAGCTTCTTAATGCAGACCCTGCTGTTTATCAGAATATCACTGTATTGTTTTCAAACAACCAATCTCAGTTTAAGGCTTCTGATTTTACAGGAATAGAAAAAGGACTTGGCAATGAAGAATATCCTTTCATGGGAACAGTCAAAGCAAATGAGGGTTCAGCTATTAATCTTCCTATTAATTTTGCTCTGTTTGAATATCTTAGTGACAGTGCAAATTTAGATACTATTATTTTTGCTAGACCGGAAGAAAAAAATTCAGCTTTGCTTGCTGAGAATGTTATACACGGTGATGTGGCTTCAGCTAATAAGTGGAAAATAAAAGCTGATCCTGTAGATGATTCAGGTGCTACAAATTATAAATCCTTCACGTCTGTTATAGGCAATATGAAAAATGGAGCAACGGTCGATCTGGATATCACTCTAAGTAATGATGTCAAGGTGGAAGTATCAGGCGGGGATAATGCAGGTCTTGCTTGTGGCTCTATGGACGAAAACACAAGTCTTGCTGTAAGCTTGTCAAGTAGTTCACTTGACGTTTCCGGCAAATCTAACGCAGGTGTATTTGTCGGAAAAATGAGCGCTGATGCAACACTGAGCATTGACAAGTGCGATACCTTGACAAGCGTAAATATATCCGCAAACAACGCAGGCGGACTTGTGGGCAGTGCAGAGAATGCAGAAATAAATGTCGGCGAAGGTGTCACCCTTACCATGACCGGAAGCGTTACAGGCTCTGTAACTGCGGGCGGTCTTTTCGGCTCTTATACATACAGTAAAGCCAACGAAAAGACATTTGATATTTCAAAATTCAGTGGCATGGAAATGGCACTTGCTTGTTCATCAGGAGATACCGCTGACAGTGCGGCTGTTGGTTCTGTTTTCGGAGTGCTGACAAACAGCGCAGATAGTGTAAAAATTAGTATCACGGGCACCGCTAATGATACTATTACTTCAAACTTCAATGGCACTGTCAGGGCAGGCTTTTATGGTGGTATTGTCGGAAGATATTCTGCCAATGCTCTTAGCTCTGAACTAGCACTAAGTGATGTTACTGTAGATGTGACCGGTTCATGCAATTCTACTGATTTTGGCGGGCTTATTGGTAAGATAGGTGATAACAGCAAGGCTTATGTAAGCGTCAAGAATACCACTATAAGTATTAAGAATTCCACATCATCACAAAATAATTACGGCGGACTTGTGGGCTATGCAGATCAGGCTTTTATTGATGTTGGCGGCAAAGTCACAGTTACGGCAAATGATGTTTCTGCAAACCAGAGCGTAGGTGGCATTGTTGGCAAATTTAATAAAAATGGCGTTGTAAGGCTTGGCGGTGAAACAAACCTTTCAGGCTTTTATCCTAAAGACCCTAACAAAAACGGATGTCAGATAGTAGGAAATAGAGGCAATGCTTTGATCTATAGCTTAAGCGGCTGGTCATTTACAAGGACATCTTCAAAAGTTATAGACGATATGGATTGGGGCGGAGTGCTTCGCCTTAACAATTCCGATCTGCTTGAGAGTGCTGACAGTGTTCTGTCTTTTGATGGATCGGGGCATACTGTTACAATAAATGGATTTTCTAATAATAATATTACCATAAGCAATAGGGCAGATTTTGCCCGTGCAGCTTTGATAATGCAGCATGATAGCAATGATTTTGTTAAGTATAGCGGTGCTAGCAAGGCAGATATGCTTGCGGCAAATATCAGCCTTAGTGCAGATGTTGATATAAGCGACACAGGACTAACCGGCTTTATGCGTGATAATGGTGAGGATACATTCACAGGCACTCTGAACGGCAATAGTCATAAACTTACCATGACAGTGGGAACAGAAAATGACAAGATAGTTTTCCATACTCACAACGGACTTTTTGCAAAGACAAGCGGTGCAAAAATAAGCAATTTAAAGCTTGTTTCAAGCTTTAACATTGTCGGTGACAATGCTTCTGGCGGTGATGCTTGTTATATTGGTTCTGTATCTGCATACAACAGCGGAGCTTTGACTATTGACAGCGTGACCGCTGATGCGACCGCATCTCCAAGTGGTGCGTATACTAATTTTGTCGGAGGTCTGGTTGGATATGTTGCTGACGCCACAAGTGAAGTTTCGTTCACTAATTCTGCTGTAACAGCAAATCTTACATACGATAATAGCACAACAAAGGTAGATTGCACTTGTCTTGGCGGAGTTATCGGAATGGTAGGAGCTGTTACATCAAAGCCTACAACTGGTATTAAGTTTGATAATGTCACTGTTGGCGGAAATATAACTGACAAACACACAGGTCCTAAATCAGGCAGTGCTAATGCTAGAGTTGGTGGACTTATTGCCGAGATAGGTTCGGATATATCATCATCTCCTAATATTGTGAAAATACAAAGTGTTAGTGTAAATACTCTTAATGTAAAAACTTCCACTAAAATCAGCGGAAGCACAAGCGGTGGGTTTATTGGTCACAACTGGTATAATGTTGAAGTAACGCTGGATAAAATAATTGTATCTAATTCTACTATAACATCTGATAGTAATGAGATAGGTGGTCTTGTACTTTCCACAACAGGTTATTGGAGCATAAAAAAGGTTAGCTTTGACAGTGTGACAGTAACAGCAAACAACTGTAAAAATTTTGGCATGCTCGCCTCGACATTATTGGGAAGAAATTATGATCCATATACATTTAATTATTTTGATGGATCAGGTTCATATTACAGTAAATGTGCCTTTAATGCAACTTATTTTGAACTCACTGATCCTAATGGACATGAGATTTCACAAGATACTAAGATAAATATAAGTAAAAAATATTTGTTTTTTGATGAGATAGCTCGTTGTAGTATTTATGCTTCAAATAGTCCTGTTTGCAATCGTCAAGCCATAATTTCAATTCCTGCTGTTAATGATAAAAATGAACGTTTGCTCTATATGGATGGCGAACATTGCAATACCTATCAAAATCAAACAAAAAATAATGGTGCGACATGGAAAGATAATCCTTGTGCAAGATATTATTACAACCTTGATGTATATAAAAACGGTAAAGCCACCACAGGCGGAGCTAAGGCTGTTGAGTGGAGTGCAAAGCTTTTTGCGGCAAATAATATAAAAGCATATATTAATAGTACAAATATAGATTTTCCAACAGATGCAGAAATAGATTTGACAGGATATTCATTTTATCCAGTTGATACAAATGGTTGTAATATAAAATCAAATTCAACTATTACTTTTGAAAATAATGGCTTTAATCAGTCTGAAATGGTATCAAGCAGTAATAGTGACAATTATGCCCGTACAACTGACGGAATAGATGGAACAAATTTAACTAATGACCATAATCAACATTACATGATGCAATCTGGACTTTTCAGAAATGAAAATGGAACTGTTACCATAAGTGGTAAAATGACCTTTAAGGGAAATATCGGTAAGGTGAATGGTGGTTCAGGTGCATTGGTTTGCGGCTCGGTTGCTGACGACACCAATACTTCAAAAAAATCTGTCAAAATTACCGGCAGTATCGTTCTTGATGATCTGTATGTGAATGATACTTCTTTAAGTTTAAATGGTGAAAATTCTTATGCCCCTTTGCTTATAAATAAGATAGGCAACATGACAGAGATCACTATACAGAATGTGTCACAGAAAAAACACAGTATGACTACTGCTAAATATGATAAAGGCGGTCAGGATTATACTGCAACAAGCCTTATAGGCGATGTAGGAAGCAAAAAGGGTCAAAATATATCTCTGACTTTCTCAAATATCAAGCTTGACGCAAGTGATGTAAATTCAATTTTCAAAAATGCTACTTTGCTTGAAAGCTTTCAGCATTCTGACGGAGCAGGCTCTTCTGCAATATACAACTATAAATGGGACGACGATTGGGGTACAGACTCAGCTGGCAATATTAAGCATAATGTAACCTACGGAAAAGAAGTGTCTGACACCATAAAGAATCGTGTAGATAATGTGAGCAGGCAGAATAAGTATCATGGCGATTGGAGTAAAGATGACAGGTATACTTCCCCTGTCAAAAATAACGCAACAGAGGAATATAGCTTTACTGAATACAAGCCATATGTTGCTAAATCGTATGATACCGCCCAAAACTATGATGAGATAGACGTAAACCTTGAGCGACCATATCTTGACAAGGGTTGCGGAACATACTCTGATCCATATATCCTTGACGCTTCTACACTGGCAGAGGTCGCACGAGTTATCAGTACAACCGCACCTACAAATGGCTGGGAAGTAAACTATAATGCAAATGTTTCTGCCGATAAATCGACTGTTAATGCTAATAGTGCTTTTTGTAAAGGCACTAATCATAAAACTTATACTTATGATGGAGCAGGCAATTTCGTAAGCGGAAAGGAAACAGTTTCAAAAGATAACATGATCAAATATCTTTGCGAGGCTTATTACAAGATAAATGATGATATAGTTCTCGGCAGTTCTTTTGCAGGTCTTGGCGGAACATCAAACAGTTACGTTTTCAGGGGCGTTATTGTTGGACAGAAGAAATCCGACGGAACATATCCAACTATCACCAATAAATCTGCAAGCCCGCTCATCAGGTTCAGCAGCGGAAGTGTTGTAAAAAATATCAATATAGTATATACCAACGAAGTAATGCTTTCAAAAAACAATAATAATAAATTAAACTATAGTACCGGAAAGACGGAGTATTATGGTGGTGTTATGGGCGTTGTGTTCGGTGGAGATAATATCATTGATAATGTCAAGGTAACAAATCCTACTATAAAATTTGCAAATAACGATAACAGCAAACAACATCTCATTACTGCAGGCGGATATGTTGGTGCCATAGTTTACGGCGGCGTTATTTTCAGAAATATGGGCAACGTTGCCAAAGATAGTGCGCTTACAACCAACAATACTGAGGCAGTGGGTGAAGACGTATATACCAATCTTTTTATCAATCCATATATAGGCAGAGTTGTAAACGGCTTTGCTATCGAAGAGGGAAAAACGTTTGGTAAGTCAACTAACCTTAACAATGGCAGGAAAAATTATCTCATCACGCAGTTTAAGAGTGAGCTAAGTGATGGTGAGAAATTAAATGTTATTGCCGGCACGACCAATATTATTGAAGTACCTAATGCACAAGCGTTGTTTATGCTGTCTATCATATCACAGTCCGGTATGGGATATACAGACCGTAAAAACAATACTTGCGGATATGGTCATTATACTTTTACTCGAAATGCAGACTATTCAAAAGTTGGCACAGCTGCATTGACTTCTGATGATAAAGATTACAAAACTGCGATCTCAGATTATCAAAGACTTGAAAAGGCTACAAGCAGGGAATATGAAAAGAAAAATTCTGTAATGCTAAAAAAATATACAAAGCCAAGTGAAAAAGGTCTTTATGAAGCAAAGTGGGCACACGAATTAAATAAGAACTTTACTGTTAAACTCACAGGAAATGGAACCTATGACCTCACCGGAACCGGTTTTCGTGGTATAAATCAGTTGTTTGATGCAACAAATAGTAACTTGGGCGACATTAAATGTGATTATACTTTGTCTTTGACAGCTATCGAGGGAAATGATCAGACTATAAAGCTCGATACAGATATAAAAGCCTATGCTGTGAAAATAACGGATAACAAGAGCGGTAACACTATTGAATTTCAAGATGTGGATAACTATAAATATCGTACCGCATTTGCCTCCGTAAAAGGAGTTGGGTTGATAAACTGTTCAACGTATGCTTTAACTGTAAATAACCTTAAGCTTTCCGGCAAGATCAGCGTTAAGACGTATAACAACGATGGACAATCGTATGTTAATGAAGACCTTTCTACAGGTGGTATCGTTGGCGGAGTACAGAGTTCTTGCAAGTTTATCGGAATAACATTGACTGATCTTGAAATATATGGTGCATATACTGTGGGAGGACTTATAGGAAAGTCAACAAATGATATCAATATAAGTAACGTTAAGTCTGAAAACAGTGGCGTTTATGTGTATGGCGGATTTGAAACAGGCGGTCTTGTGGGAAATTCTCAGAAAGGCAACGAATTCGCTGTTAAGGATTCTAAGATAATAATTAATAAAGTTGAATTTGCTAATCTTGATAAAGGCACAAAAACTTGGTTTGGCGTAGGTGGAATCGCAGGTTCTGCAAATATCAAAACGACAATAAGCAATGTTCAGCTTACAGCCTATAATAAAGACAGCTTTATCGGTTCAAAAAAAGACAATAAACCCCTTGCAACCCAGACAATGAACGAGGGCGGTCTTATAGGACTGTCTAACGGAGCCTGCACAATAACAAACACAAGCGTCAGCGTCGATGTTTATGGTAGTAATGCCGGTGGATTCGTTGGAATAAACAAAAACCAGTTGTCTATCAAAGACTGTTACTATGGAGGAACATCTGAAACATCAGCTTGCGGTGTTTATGGCTATACAAGTTCAGGCGGAATGGTCGGCACACAGAATGCGGCTGCGACCTTATCAAAGTCTGCTGTAAAAAATGCAACGATAGGTATACCAATTGCTAAAACTGGTGATGCAGGTATCGGAGGTTATGTTGGTATAAAAGCTAATGGTGATCTGAAGATATCTGATTGTGAAGTCAACAATGTTACTCTTTCAGCAGAAGATAAGTCCAATGGTGCAGGTGTAGGCGGCGTGATCGGTCATAACGACGGCGGCAATACATATGCTTATGATATTCTCATAAATAAATTAGGCTATGTAAGAGGCAACAACAGCGTATCTGTTTCTAACTTGATAGGTTGGAACTATGATAAAAATCTATCATATAAATTTATTGGAGTATCGGTAAATAACACGGATTGTTTACCTGATATACAGTATAATGCTTCACAGATACCTGCCAGCTTCACCGCAGTTCACTCCGACTACAACGGTACTCAGGACAATACCAAAAATATCGGCGAGGGAAGCGGCACGCACGTTGATATCTATTCACCTTATGTCAATATAAATCCAAGCAGAACCATTGGAGATAAAATTTTCACAGGCGATCTTGTTGGCGGAAATATGCAGACTATCATCAGTGACGCTGCTTCTTATACGAATGGCACAAAGACAAAATCCTATGGCATAAACAGTACCATAAAGACATATGCAGAGAATTTGGCTAATTCAAAGCTTACAACATTTCGTCAGGCCTCTGAGCTTGATGTTCAGGAGCTGAACGATCTTCCAGTTTTGCTTATAGATGATAACTCATCGTTGAATATCACACAAATGCTCGCAAAGTATATCTCAGTTCTGACAAATTGTGATGTTTGCGACAGCAGTTCAAATAAGCTGAAAACAACAGATCTTATGAATGTAAGCACAGCGACTTATGTGTATGATAACGATGTTTTGAAAAAATCAGACAAAAGCACTCTTACGTTTAACAGCAAGACAGGATATTTCAAGGTCACAGACGGTCAGTATGACAATGACGGCACAAACAGATTTACTGTCATTACTCTCGATTATATCGACCCAACGGGAAGTGGCAAAACTGCTCTTAGACTTCATATTCCTGTTTTTGTAAGAAAGGTGCTTGATTTCAGCTTCCAATCTTACGTTATCTCAGGCACAGACTATAACCATTCTCACTATACGGATAAAACAAAGCTTGCTTTTGAGAGCTTTGATGCACCTGTTACTACTTATTTTAAGTATTCCTATTACAAATCCGCTAACGAATGGGAAAAAATGCTCAATAACGGTGACGGTCTGCTTTGGAGCTTTGATAAAAAGCTTTATCTTATTGGTGATAATGCCACTGACAGTGGTGTGCTTACCGATGATACAAAGCTAACTCTTGTTGATGCAAATAACAATGACAAGACTTATCATTCTACCGCAAGTGATGCTAAGTTTAATAAAACAACTGGTGAGCTTGACTTGACAAATATAAGTGGCTTTAAACCGGTTACAATGAATGATGTACTGTTAAGATATGCGTCGGTAACAGCTAAAGAATCATCTGACGGAACACTTGTTGAGGCAGATGATGAAGCTACAGCTACTGTAAAAACAAGCGACGGCAAGTATTATAGACCTGCTGGGGAGGCTGAAACAGGCACTTATAAGATAACTGTTTCAGCGAATAGTGATACACCAAAAAATGATAATGACGAAATGATAATAAGCGAGAACTATTATCTCACTATCAATATTCCGGAAACGGGAAGCACAAAAAAAGTCATCAAGAACTTTGTGAATTATTATAGCGGTAATAAGCCAAGAAAGCTCAATGGCAATATTCCTACAAACCTTGTCCAAGTGACAAATAATGACACTGGCGCATATGTTATTGCAAACTTTTTTACACAGCTAGTAAGTGTGACGGCTCATGACCCAGAGGAGATAACAGCGTCAAATAACTTTATCCATGCCACAATGACTTCAAAGATAAGCATTGATCGGAGCCTTAGAGATACATTTAATGGCTATAAGAGTGACGATTTCAATATGTATCAGGCTTTTAAATTCTCTATGAAGAGCTTTGATGAAAAAGATGCGGGAGCTAATGCAAAGATCATTGCAGGAACTTCGGTGAATGTTGATTACAGCATTTTAAACAGTTCAGACACAGAGTTATCAAACGCAAAAATAAGCAAGACTGAGACACTTTCAGAAGCTAAAGACAGCTATATGCTGATGTATCCCGATTCGGTCTACGATTATATCAATAGTGACACAAATGGTTCTATAACTGTCAAGGCGGATATCAGCTTAACTTATGGTACTGCAGGGATCATAGATCAGTTTCCTGAGCGTAAGGACGGGGATACCAAAACCGGTATAGGCGTAAATGCGGCGTCTTATGTTGCATATAGCCAGAACAATATTGAGAACAGCTCTATCTCTGCAAGTGGAGTTATGCCTGCCAGACGCTACTATAGAAAGGCAATGACGGTGGCACAGCTAAACTATAACGTTGCAGAGTCAACGGTTCTTGAGTCGAAGGATTCACCATTTTCGCAGCTTGGTATCAATGCCAAAGATATGACTACAGAAGAAATGGCAATAACAGCAAATGCTATCTATGATCTGTCTGCTTTGAGTCGATCAACAAAGGACAGTGGCAAAAAAATACAGTATACAATGAGGTTGTATGTTAAGGACAATAGTGGCGATTATAAGCAGACAAACGATATTAGCAAATACCTCAGTAGCTTTACTTTGGAAAACGCCACATCAAGCAGTGGTCTGAATGGCAAGGAGTGCGTTTTTACAACTGATTATAATGGCGAAGAACAAAACACAGCCGTTACGAAATTTACAGTAAAAACAGGCAAGGCTTTTGAGGAGCAGGGACTTACCTATGCGAACTATAGAGTTGAGCTTACCGCGGTATTGCTTAATGATAACAACTCAGTTGTTAATGGAACTACCTCAAGCGACTATGTTGTTTACACAAACGCAAAAATAGAAACAGGCTTTATAAATTCATAATAAGCAGGCATTTTCAGGAGAAAATTATGACAAAAAGCATTTTTGGAAAATTCAGAAAATTAGAAAAAAGAAGAAGCTCCAGCTAGTCATAGCAGTATCCATCTCAGTGGTACTGCTTGTGGCACTGCCTGTTTATGCGTGGTTTACTCACAAACGTTCTATTGCTCTTACAACAAAAATAAATGCCCCTACTCAGCTTTATATCACAGCAGGAAATAAAGAATCTGTGGCAAATCTTGAAATGGCAGATATAGATGTTGAGAACGACAGTTATAAAGACTTTGTTTTCGGCATAGGCGGGGCAGACGTGCAACAATATCAAATACAGCTTGCACATACAACGAATATCCCTTTTGAGTATGAGATATATCGTGCGAAAAGCGTCAGTGAAACTGAAAAATCAGAAGCTGTCGTTTATGTTTCTGATGAAGAGAATAAAACGTTTTATTACAAAATAGACGGCAATAAGATCTCAGGACATTATCTCAATCAGCAAGGCTCGGAGATACTTGCTAACAGCACACTTCACGAAAAGTCCTATGACACTTATAGCAATGTTCAGAAAAATGCCGAAGCACTTTATTGGCAATCGGATACACTGACGGTAATTGACAATAAAGATCCGTTTTGCGATTATTTTATAATCAGAGTAAAATGGAATGATAAAGTCCAAAACAATAAAGAAACTGATATGGTCTACCTGACAGTTCAGAGAAAGTAATAAATCACAAAATAGAGAGGAGGGTGGCTGTTATGAAAGACCAATTTATAAAAAAGCTTAAAAGATCGTGGCTTGCAATATGGATAGCTTTTGCGGCAGCCGCACTCAGTACTATTGGTGTCTTGGCGGCTTATACCAGCGTTTCAAGTGTAAAGCGAGTTGTATCCACACAAAAGGGAGCTGGCATGCTGTTTTCATCTAATTATCTTACAACAGATGAAAATGATCTTCCAAGGACGATAACTTTTAGCAGTATGGAAAACTCGCCTTGTGTGACAGTCAATGTGTGCAACTATCCGCAAACATTGATAAAGCATAATGACAAGGATATCACATACACTTTGACAGTAGAGCTTGTGGACAGCAACGGAAATGTCGTTACCGGAGAAGAAACTGCGAAATACTCAGTTGAATATAACGATGAAAAAAAGACTTTTGGAAGCAATTCAAAAATAGAGTTTTCACTTCTGAAACTTATGGCTGACGATTTCAACAAGCATGAATTTGTGCTGACTTTTGATAAGTCACAGCTCACAAAGTCTGACATATACATGAGAGTGACAGCCACTCCTACAAATCAGGCAGAGTTGAAACCGCTCTCCGCAAAGCTTGGCGTTATCTATATAAATAATAACACATCAGCAACATGGACAGGCACATTCATCGACAATGCTACCTCGCCTAAAGATCTTGACGGCTTCAACTACCGCCTGTCAGGCAGTGGAGAGGGTACTGTCACCCTGACTTGGAATACGAACTATGTTGATATCAGCCCATGGTTTAAGAATACTTATAAGCTGACTATTTCAAAGGACAGTTCTGGCATAGCCACTGCCACTTTAAAAGTCAATTCTGCCGAGAAAAATCAATATGACATTCAGTTCTATCGAACGAACGGCATTAACAGTGCAGAGCAGTGGTCTGACGGTAATCATACCGATATTACGGTGACTGGTACGGGATTTGTTTCAATGAGTTTCACTCAAAGCACAGCGACAGAAAATTAGAATATGTACAAAAAAACGGACTGCACACAAAATGCAGTCCGTGTATTTTTTCTGTAGGGGCGAACAGTGTTCGCCCGTTTTTTTATATCCGTATAATGTCCAAGTACGAAAGCTTAGAGTGCAGACTTCAAAGCCTCAGCAAGCTGAGCAGGACATGATGTGCCACGTCCGTTGCAGTCGATACCCTCAAGTCTGTCAATAACGTCTTGAACCTTCATGCCCTCAACAAGCTTTGATACACCCTGTGTGTTGCCGTTACAGCCACCTGTGAAATGCACTTTCTTTACGATACCGTCCTCTACTTCGATATCTATTTTTCTTGAACATACTCCCTTTGGAGTGTAGCTGATCGTTGCCATTTGAAAAACCTCCTAAATTCTTGCTACGTCTGTTTCTCTTGCAGCCTTTGCCACAGCCTCAGCCACAGCGACCGGTACTGACCTGTCAAAAGAGTTCGGCAGTATAAATTCCGCACTGAGCTTGTCCTCAGGCACACAGCCTGCGATAGCCTTTGCTGCGGCCATTTTCATTTCTTCGTTGATGTCAGAAGCCCTTACCGCAAGCGCACCCTTGAAAATTCCAGGGAATGCGATAACGTTGTTTATCTGGTTAGGGAAGTCTGAACGTCCTGTGCCAACGATAAACGCACCTGCCGCCTTTGCTTCGTCAGGCATTATCTCAGGAGTCGGGTTAGCCATTGCGAAAAGTATAGGCTTATCATTCATGGATTTAACCATTTCAGCGGTCACAAGCTTTGGCTTGGAAACACCTACGAAAGCGTCTGCACCCTTGAGTGCGTCAGCAAGAGAGCCGTGGAGCTTGTTCTTGTTTGTGACCTTAGCCATTTCAGCGTGAGCCTCGTTAAGATAATTGTCGCCCTCGCAGATTATTCCCTCACGGTCTACCATGATAAGATTGCCGATACCAAGAGAAAGCAAAAGCTTTCCGATAGCACAGCCGGCTGCGCCTGCACCGTTTATAACAAGTGTAATATCCTCTATCTTCTTGTTAGCCACCTTGCAGGCATTCATAAGTGCCGCACCAACAACGATAGCAGTTCCGTGCTGATCGTCATGGAAAACAGGGATATCAACTTTTTCTTTAAGCTTAGCCTCTATCTCAAAGCACCTTGGAGCAGCGATATCTTCAAGATTTATGCCGCCGAAGCTGTCTGATATCATAGCGATGGTGTTTACTATTTCGTCAACGTCATTTGACTTTATGCAAAGTGGAAAAGCGTCAACGTCTGCGAACTCCTTGAAAAGTGCGCATTTTCCCTCCATAACAGGCATACCTGCCAGACCGCCAATATTGCCAAGACCAAGCACAGCAGAGCCGTCTGTGATAACAGCCACAAGATTTGCACGTCTTGTAAGCTCATATGAAAGGTCAGGATCTTTCTGTATCTCAAGGCAAGGCTGAGCAACGCCTGGTGTGTAAGCCAGCGTCAGGTCTTTTGCATTGTTTACCTTTGCTCTTGAGCAGACCTCTATCTTGCCTTTCCATTCTCTGTGTTTCTGTAGGGATTCTTCCATTACGTTCATTTTATACAGTCCTCTCTATTACAGCCAAACTAGGCTTTGTTACGCATTAAAGGAACATTACCGCATGATAATGTCCCTTTATTATACCATATTATTTCTCTGTTTTCACAGCCGCTTTGTTAGCTTTTTGTGAATTTATATGAATGAGCTTGAACAGCTTATCAAGATTTTCCTTGTCAGTGGTCATGCTTCCGATATGTGTCATAGTCTCATTATACAGACCGTGGAAGTCAGAGCCACCAGTCACTATCAGGTCATGTTCCTTTGCGATATCCACAAGCTTCTGCTGTTGAGTTGGAGTAGCAGAGTAATGATATGCTTCAATTCCGTCAAGCTTTCCTGCCTCTATAAGTTCAAGAAGCAGCTCGGTGTTGTTGAACATAACAGGGTGTGCCATAACAGCAATGCCCTTTGCGGAATGGATAAGATCAAGCACAAAGTTTACGTCAGGATATTCACGGGTAACAAGACATTCGCCGTTTGGATATGCAAAAAGCTTGTCGTTCACAGAGCCGTAAAGCTCTGTGGCATAACCGTAATTCACTAATGCTCTCATGATATGCTGTTTAAAAATGCTCTTTGAGCTTTTTGTGTAGTGCAGTACAGCGTCGGCAGGAATAGGATATCTTGCCATTACCTTTTCTATCATTTCCTTTGCACAGTCTTTTCTTATCTGGCATGACTTCAGGCAAAGACCCTCGAGCCTGTCAGGTTTCTGCGGTGCATAGCAAAGAATGTGTACTTTTGAATTGCGCTTCTTGTCCCATGCGGAAAGCTCTACCGCAGGAATGACCTTGACCCCATAACGTTCGCCAAGTATTTGCGCTCTGTTTGATGATGAAAGAGTGTCATGGTCTGTTATCGCAAGAAAGTTAAGTCCCATTCTTTTTGCCTGAACAATGACCTCTTCTATACCAAGCGAGCCGTCAGACAGCGTTGTGTGACAATGCAGATCTCCTGTCATACCTTTGTTCCTCCAAATCTATAAAATATATCTGTCATTTTCTGTATATATAGTACAGTCGTTAAATTTGACTAAATAATTATAACATATTTTATATACATTTGCAAGCACTTTTGAACAATTTACACAAAATTTGCATGAAAATTATATTATTTTGTCGTATATGACAAATCCACAGTGTCGAAATAGTGCGATTTAACGAAACATCAGAGCTTATATCCGAAGAATTTTTCGCAAAACCATACGTCTTTTACCTGAAAGCTCTTGCCGTTTAGATATTCAAGTATGCCTGCTTCAGTGGTGAATTTAAAGGTGAGCTTGTACGAATAAAGTGCCTGCGTTTTCACATTGTATGCACGATTGACTTTATTTATTCCGTATTTGCCGTCACCGAGAAGTGGATAGCCGATGTGTGCAAGGTGCGCCCTTATCTGATGCGTCCTGCCTGTGACAAGGTCAACTTCAAGAAGTGCAAGATCATCAGCCTTGTTTTCCGCAAGCACACGATACGATGTTATCATGGTGCGGCTGCCCTCAAATTTCTTGTCAGATACCTTGACAGTTTTTGTGGTTTCATCTTTCTGATGATAAGCCGTGAGCCGTGCAGACTTTTCCTTCGGTATGCCAACGGTCACGCAAAGATAAAGTTTTTCAAGCTCTCTGTCTTTAACTTTCTGATTAAGCACACGCAAACTTTCAGCATTTTTCGCACATATTACAATGCCGCCTGTGTTGCGGTCGATCCTGTTGCAAAGGGCAGGAGCAAAAGACAGCTCCTCCTCAGGACGGTATTCGCCCTTGTCATATAAATAGTGCTGTATCCTGTTTATGAGCGTGTCCGCCGAACCGCTTTCGTCCTCGTGCACCACAAGTCCGCACTTTTTGTCGCAAAGGATAATATTCTCGTCCTCGTAAATAATATTCAAAGACGTTGGCGCACTGAGAAAAGCAGGTCTGTCAGCAACTTCGCCCTCGAAAAATTCGTCATTGATGTAAAGCTGCATAACGTCACCGCAAGCAAGCCGTGTGGATATCTCACAGCGTTTGCCGTTGACCTTGATACGCTTTAGGCGCAGATATTTGTACAGCAGATTTTTAGGCAGCTTCGGCACAGCCTTTGTGAGAAACTTGTCAACACGCTGACCTGCGTCATTCTGATTTATTATAAATTCTCTCATGCTATACCTCAGAGCTTCACACGAGCGGAGAATCCTCCGTCAATAAGCTCGTCAAGACCGGTGCTGTCAGCACCGCTTTCACGGAGAAGCAGAAGAATTTCTGACATATCGCAGGCTTTGCCTTTACGGCGAGATATCTCCTCTTCACATTTGATAGCATATTGTAAAGGCTTTTTGTCAGCAGGGAAGTTCACATCTGAGCCTTGAGCGATGAGCCATTTGATGAAATCAACACTTCGTTTGTCGGGCTTGAGAACGCCGTCCTGCTCCACGAGGTCTGCACTTTCGATTGCAGTGAGCAGGAAAGTAAGCCCATTGCTGTCAGTGTCGTTGTAGTCCACATCATCAGAGATGAATAAGAATTTAAGCTCTTCCAGTTCACGCTTTGAGAGGGTGTAGTTGTATTCGTCATATGATCTATTCATGTTACGTCCTCCTGAAATTATTACTATAGTGATATTATAACCTAAAGTGTGGGAGAATGCAAGAGGGGAGCGGTATTAAGTGAGGAATGAGGAGTGAGGAATGAGAAATGGGCAAAGCTGAACAGAGATGTGGACAAGCACCGAGCGTAGCGAGCACTTAAACGCAGGCTCAAGCCCGGCGTTAGAGGGCTTGTGGGTTCTTAGGGCAAAGCCCTGAGCGGAGTTTGAGGCAGAGCCTCAATAGGCGTAAGCCTACTAGGTGCAGATTGAATTATAAAAAGCAGAAGAAGGTTGTGCTCTATTATAAAGTAATATCGGAGCAAAAATCTGCACCGCTTACCCTTTCCCTAATCAAATGTAACCCCGCAAAGAGCGTAGCGATTTTGCGGCAGAAGAACCTCTCCAGAACAATCTGTAGGGGCGAACAGTGTTCGCCCGTGTTCAGGATTTGCTGTAAATTCAGAATTGTCGGGGAGAATTTTTTGCTGCCGAACCTTGTTGTTACCGTGGGTTTGTTTCTTCGACGGGCGAACGGTGTTCGCCCCTACACATACATCGAGCTGATACCGCAGGTTGAGTAACAATACCAGTCCGAAAAATCGTACATATACGCAAATTCAAAAAATATTGATAAAAAAGCCTTTACAATTAAAAATAAATGTAATATAATGATTAAAACAACTGTTCGATTGAGGAGGCATTTATGGATAAGTTTCAGCTTGTTTCAGATTATAAGCTATCGGGCGACCAGCCTGAGGCGGTGGACGCTTTAGTAAAGGGCATCGAAAGCGGCATGAGAGAGCAGACCCTTATGGGCGTTACCGGTTCCGGCAAGACCTTTACTATGGCAAACGTTATTGCTAGGATAAACCGTCCAACGCTGGTGCTTGCCCATAATAAGATACTTGCCGCTCAGCTTTGCTCTGAGTTCAAGGAGTTTTTTCCGAACAATGCCGTGGAGTATTTCGTCAGCTACTATGACTATTATCAGCCTGAAGCCTATGTGCCTAGCAAGGACGTTTATATCGAAAAGGACAGCTCCGTTAATGATGAGATAGATAAGCTTAGACATTCCGCTACCTCCGCTATCGCTGAACGCCGTGACGTTATTATCGTTGCCAGCGTTTCTTGTATCTACTCCCTCGGCGACCCTGAGGAGTATAAGTCCATGGTGGTGTCTATCCGCCGTGGTATGGAGAAATCCCGTGACAGGCTTATCGCTGACCTTGTGGGTATCCAGTATGAGCGAAACGATATAAATTTTGTGAGAAACAAGTTTCGTGTCAGGGGAGATGTGGTGGAGATATTCCCTGCAAATTCTACAGACACTGCCATAAGAGTGGAGTTCTTCGGAGATGAGATAGACCGTATCACTGAAATAAACGTGGTGACCGGTGAGGTGCTTTGCTCCCTTGCCCATGCTGCAATTTTCCCTGCTTCCCATTATATTGTCAGCCGTGATAAAATGCACGACGCTATCGAGGAGATAAAGCAGGAGCTTGACGAGCGTATCAAGTATTTCAAAGACAACGATATGCTTATCGAAGCTCAGCGTATCGCCCAGCGCACCAACTACGATATTGAGATGTTGGAGGAGATAGGTTTTTGCAGCGGTATCGAGAACTATTCCCGTGTGCTTGCAAGACGTCCCGCAGGCTCTACGCCATTCACTTTGCTTGACTTTCTGCCTGAGGATTTTGTGCTTTTCGTGGACGAGTCACACGTTTCTCTGCCGCAGGTAAGAGGTATGTATGCAGGCGACAGGGCAAGAAAGCAGACCCTAGTTGACTATGGCTTCCGCCTGCCGTCAGCAATGGATAACAGACCGCTGACCTTTGATGAGTTTTATTCTCATATCAATCAGGCGGTTTTCGTGTCAGCTACCCCAGGACCTATCGAGCAGGAAAGGTCACAGCAGATAGTGGAGCAGGTCATAAGACCGACAGGTCTGCTTGACCCTGAGATAATCGTAAAGCCCACTGAGGGTCAGATAGAGGACTTGCTTAGCGAGATAAATATGCGTACCGCTAAAAATCAGCGTGTGCTTGTTACTACTCTTACAAAGAAAATGGCTGAGGATCTCACAAATTATCTCAAGAGCTTTGACGTCAAGGTGAGATATATGCACCACGATATCGACACTATCGAGCGTATGGAGATAATCCGTGACCTGCGTCTGGGCGAGTTTGACGTGCTTGTTGGTATCAACCTTCTGCGTGAGGGCCTTGACCTGCCTGAGGTAACTCTTGTGGCTATACTTGATGCTGATAAAGAGGGTTTCCTGCGTTCTGAAAGCGCACTTATACAGACCATAGGCAGAGCCGCACGAAACGCTGAGGGCAAGGTAATAATGTATGCCGACACGGTAACACGTTCAATGGAAAAGGCTATCACCGAAACGGAGCGCCGTCGTGCGATACAGATGAAGTTCAACGAAGAGCACGGCATAGTTCCGAAAACTATCGTCAAGGATATAAGAGATGTAATAGAGATATCCACCAAGGAAGAGGTGGAATACGAGGCAAGGCAGAAAACAAAGCTTTCAAAGCAGGAAACTGCAAAGCTCATAGAAAAGCTCACCAAGGAAATGAAAGAGGCGGCAAAGCTGCTTGAATTTGAGCACGCCGCATTCTTGCGTGATAAAATTGCGGAGTTAAAGGGTGAGAAGAAATAAAAAGCCTTGTGAAACATAAAACGGATATACCCCCACAAAACGTGTGTAGGGGCGAACACCGTTCGCCCGCCTGCATATCAATATGTGATTTTTCAATACCAAAAGGAGAGTAAAGAATACCAATGCCAATTAACGAGATAGTTATAAAAGGTGCAAGAGAGCATAATCTCAAAAATGTTGATGTTACCATACCGAGAGATAAGCTTGTTGTTATGACAGGTCTTTCGGGTTCGGGTAAATCTTCTCTTGCATTCGATACCATATACGCTGACGGACAAAGACGTTATGTTGAGTCGCTGTCATCTTATGCGAGAATGTTTTTGGGTCAAATGGATAAGCCTGACGTTGACAGCATAGAGGGACTTTCCCCTGCTATATCCATAGACCAAAAGACTACCTCCAAAAACCCACGTTCTACTGTGGGTACTGTCACAGAGATATACGACTATCTCAGACTGCTTTACGCCCGTATAGGCGTGCCCCACTGTCCTGTCTGCGGAAGAGAGATACGTCAGCAGACTGTTGACCAGATAGTGGATAAGATAATGGAGCTTGAAGAGGGTACAAAGATTCAGCTTTTAGCTCCTATCATCAGAGGTCGTAAGGGCGAGCATACAAAAGAGCTTGACCGTGCAAGAAAGTCGGGCTATGTGAGAGTGCGTATCGACGGCATAACCTATGACCTTTCGGAAGAGATAAAAATAGAGAAAAATAAAAAGCATACTATCGAGATAGTCGTTGACCGACTTGTTATCAAAGAGGGCATAAAGTCCCGACTGACTGACAGTATTGAAACTGTTTCTTCGCTTACAGGGGGACTTGTAGGGGTTGACGTTATCGGCGGAGAGGAAATGCTTTTCTCACAGAACTATGCCTGCCCTGAGCATGGCGTTTCTATCGACGAGCTGACACCGAGAATGTTCTCATTCAACAATCCTTTCGGTGCTTGCGAAAAGTGTACTGGTCTGGGCGTGTTCAAGAAGATAGACCCTGAGCTTATTATCCCTAATAAAGACCTTTCCATAAGGCAGGGTGCGATAAAGGCAAGCGGCTGGAACAGCCTTGAAGAAGGCTCTATCGCCATGATGTATTTCAACGCAATTTCTGAGACCTACGGCATATCCCTTGACGAGCCTGTGAAAAACCTCGACAAGGACGCTATAGACATTTTCCTTTACGGCACGCAGGGTCAGAAACTTCACCTAAAGCGTGGCAATAAGTTCTATAAGGCTGACTATCAGGCTGAATTTGAGGGCGTTATACCAAACCTTGAAAGACGTTACAAGGAATCCAACAGCGATTGGGCAAAGGCTGATATAGAAGCTTATATGAGCGATGAAAAGTGTCCTGCCTGCCACGGTGAAAGGCTGAAAAAAGAAAGCCTGAGCGTTACAGTTGGCGGAATAAATATCGCAGAGCTTTGTCACAAATCGGTTGCAAAAGCCCTTGAATTTTTCGAAAACCTTGAGATAAGCGACCGTGACAAGCTTATCGGCGAGCAGATAATAAAAGAGATAAGGTCACGCCTTGGCTTTCTCAAAAGCGTTGGACTTGAATATCTCACCCTGTCACGTTCTGCAGGTACTCTCTCAGGCGGTGAGAGCCAGCGTATAAGGCTTGCAACGCAGATAGGCTCATCACTTGTGGGCGTGCTGTATATCCTTGACGAGCCGTCTATCGGTCTGCATCAGCGTGACAATGACAAGCTTATCGCAACCTTAAAAAGGCTTCGTGACCTAGGCAACACTCTCATAGTGGTCGAGCATGACGAGGACACAATGCGTGCGGCAGATTTCGTGGTTGACGTTGGACCGGGAGCAGGCATTCACGGCGGCGAGATAGTCTGCGCAGGAACTGTTGACGATATAATGAAGTGCAAGCGTTCTATCACAGGACAGTATCTCAGCGGTGCAAAGAAAATACCTGTCCCTAAAACACGCAGACAGGGCAACGGCAAGTATCTGAAAGTTATCGGTGCAACACAGAACAATCTGAAAAACATAGATGTTGAGATACCACTCGGCACTTTCACCTGCGTCACAGGTGTGTCAGGCTCAGGCAAATCATCGCTTGTGAACGAGATAATCTATAAGGAACTTGCAGGCAGGCTCAACCGTGCGAAGATACGCTCTGGAGCATTCAAGGAAATGCAGGGGATAGAGCATCTTGATAAGGTAATAGATATTGACCAGTCGCCAATAGGCAGAACGCCAAGGTCTAATCCTGCCACCTATACAGGCGTTTTCACTGATATCAGAGAACTTTTCGCTCAGACCGCTGATGCAAAGATGAAAGGCTACGGTGCAGGACGTTTCTCATTCAACGTCAAAGGCGGAAGATGTGAAGCCTGCGAGGGCGACGGAATAATCAAGATAGAAATGCACTTTTTGCCTGACGTGTATGTGCCATGTGAAGTCTGCGGTGGTATGAGATACAACCGTGAAACGCTGGAAGTTAGATATAAGGGCAAGAACATCTATGACGTGCTTGAAATGACAGTGGAAGAGGGCGTTGAGTTTTTCAGTGCTATCCCTAAAATAAGCCGTAAGCTTGAAACACTGTATGAAGTTGGTCTTGGCTATGTGAAGATAGGGCAGGCGGCTACAACGCTTTCAGGCGGTGAAGCGCAGAGAGTAAAGCTTGCAACAGAGCTTTCAAAAAGAGCCACAGGCAGAACTATATATATCCTAGACGAGCCGACTACAGGACTTCACACTGCTGATGTGCATAAGCTTATAGAGGTATTGCAGAAGCTTGCAGACGGGGGAAACACAGTGCTTGTTATCGAGCATAATCTTGACGTCATAAAGACCGCAGATCATATCATAGATTTAGGACCTGAGGGCGGTGACGGTGGTGGAACTATCGTTTGCACAGGCACGCCTGAGAAAATTGCGGCTTGCGACAGGTCTTATACGGGACAGTATTTGAGGAAGATGCTGTAGCTGTAACAAGTGAGGAGTGAGGAGTGAGGAATTGGCATAGCTGACCAAAGTTGTGCACAAGCACCGAGCGTAGCGATTTTGCGGCAGTAGAACCTCTTCCGAATAAAATGTAGGGGACGACGCCCTCGGCGTCCCGCTATCCCTCGCCTGCGGAATTATTGGCAAACGTCACAATAATGTATCCCGAATAATTCGGCATCAGGGGTGTGATAATCACAGCGTTGCCCCTCCATTTAGCAACCAAATAATCCCAATATCGAAGATATAACAGTTATGGTGTTATTTCTCCGAGCGGGACGTCGAGGGCGCCGTCCCCTACACATTATTTGTCAGACCACCGAATATACATATCTCGGTGATGAACTTGTTTAAGCTAAAAATCAAAAATACGACTTATGGAATTTCATTCAGCTTTTTCTTTGTTATAGCCCTTGTGACGATATGCTCTGCGACCCAAACGGAAAAATTGCTCATGACTCTTGTGAGCTGCGCACTCCACGAACTGGGTCATCTCGTACTCATGACCGCTTTCGGAAGCTCACCGCAAGAAATTGTTGTCTATGGAGGCGGTATACGCATTACTCCTGATAATAAACAGCTTTCTAAAAATCACGATCTTGCTGTGCTTTTCGGTGGCGCAGCAGTAAATTTTGCCCTCTGCCTGCTGTCATATATGGCGAATGGTGGTGGCTTTTTCTGTCAGGTGAATTTTCTGCTTGGTGCGCTAAACCTACTGCCATTTCGCTATTTTGACGGCGGCAGGATACTCGCCTTGCTTGCCAATGGCAAGGTCTGCGAGTTTTTCAGAGCGGTGTTTATACTACTCTCAGCGGTGGCTATGATACATATGATACTCCACGGCACTGTGAGCGTTTCTTTTGCCGCAACTTTCTGTTTTATCGTCCTCTCGGAAGTCATATATTAACACTTTGCTTATTGCTTTTGTAATAAATTTTTGGTATAATAATATGAAATGCTTATGTATCTGTAGGGGCGAACAGTGTTCGCCCGTTTCACCTCACTTTGTGTATTGCTTTCGCTTTACCGGGTGCGGTGAGATAGTACAGACATTCAATATCGGAGGATAAAACTTTGGAAGAACTGAAAAAGAAAATAGAAAAGCTGCTGCTTAAAGTGCAGCGTCCGTCTAGGTATATAGGCGGCGAGGTGGGCAGCGTTGTAAAGGATAAGGATAAGGTGGACGTGCGTTTTGCTTTCTGTTTTCCTGATACCTACGAGGTGGGTATGTCACACCTGGGCATGAAGATACTTTACGGTCTGAAAAATGCCCGTGAAAATTGGTGGTGCGAGCGTGTTTTCATGCCTGAAGAGGACTATAACAAGCTCATGCGTGAGAACGATATCCCTCTTTATGCTCTTGAGAGCCTTGACCCTATAAAGGATTTCGACTTCATCGGCTTTACGCTCATGTATGAGCTTTCTTATAATAATGTGCTTGAAATGCTCGACCTTGCAGGCGTGCCGGTGCTTGCAAAGGACAGAACTGAGCTTACACCACTTGTTATCGCAGGCGGTCCGTGTGCCTGCAACCCTGAGCCTATGGCTGACTTTTTCGACCTGTTCATTCTTGGCGAGGGTGAGGAAGTCAACGTGGAGCTTCTTGAACTTTATGAGAGAATGAAGCCTTTGAAGCCTACTAAGCAGGAGTTTCTAAGAGAAGCTGCAAAGCTGGAGGGTGTTTATGTTCCGTCTTTCTATGACGTTGATTACAATGAGGACGGTACTGTGAAGTCTATCACGCCAAACGTCCCTGAGGCACCTGCTAGGGTCAAAAAGCGTGTTATAAAGGATTTTGATAAGGTATATTACCCCGAGGGCTTTGTTGTGCCGTTTACTCAGATAGTCCATGACAGAGCGGTGGTTGAGGTACTGAGAGGGTGCATAAGAGGCTGTCGATTCTGTCAGGCAGGCTTTATCTACCGCCCGTTCAGAGAGAAAAGTATCGACACCATAAAGAACGAAACAAAGTCCCTTTGCGAGCAGACAGGCTATGAGGAAGTTTCTCTTTCGTCACTGTCAACAAGCGACTATACAGAGATAAACAAGCTTTTGGAAAATCTTGTGGAATACACCGACGGCGAGCAGATAAACCTTTCACTGCCTTCGCTGCGAATAGACAATTTCAGTGAAGAGCTTTTGGAGAAAATAAAGTCCGTACGAAAAAGCGGTCTGACCTTTGCTCCTGAGGCAGGCACACAACGGCTGCGTGATGTCATAAACAAAAACATAACCGAGGACGAGATAATGCGTACCTGCCGAACGGCTTTCGAGGGCGGATACAGCACTGTCAAGCTTTATTTTATGCTTGGTCTGCCAGAGGAAACGCTGGAGGACGTTGAGGGTATCGCAAAGCTTGCGCAGAAAGTTCTTGACCTTTATTACGAAACACCAAAAGAAAAGCGTGGCAAGAGCGTGCAGATATCAGTTTCTACTGCAACATTCGTACCAAAGCCTTTTACTCCGTTCGAGTTCGAGCCACAGGCAACTCCCGAGGAGATAAAAGAGAAACAGGAACATCTTTTCAAAAGTCTTACAAGCCGTAAGATACGCCTTAGCACTCACCAATCCTATACATCTATATTGGAAGCAGTTCTTGCAAGGGGTGACAGACGCCTTGGTAAGGCGATATACACCGCATGGAAAAAGGGTTGCTATCTTGACGGCTGGGACGAGCATTTCAAGGCTGACAAGTGGCAGGAAGCATTTGAGGAGTGCGGGCTTGATACAAGCTTCTATGCTCACCGCAGACGTTCTTATGACGAGATAGCGCCGTGGTCGCACCTTGATTATCTTGTGAGCCATGAGTTTTTCGTTCGTGAGAACAAGAAAGCACATCAGGCAGTGACTACACGAAACTGCAAAGAGGGCTGTTCAGGCTGTGGCATAAAATGCGAATACGGAGGTGTTTACTGTGGCAAACGCTGAGCCGAAGAATGTAAATCTCCGTTTGGAGAGATTTGAATACAGAGCGGTATTTTCAAAAACAGGCAGGGCGAAATACATTTCTCATCTTGACCTTATGAGAGCCTTTCAGCGAGTGTTCAAAAGGGCGCACCTGCCAATATGGCACACTCAGGGTTTCAATCCTCATGTGTATATAATGTTCCCGCTTGCATTGCCCCTTGGCACTGACAGCAGGGTAGAGATAATGGACTTTGCACTCACTGAGGATATCCCATACAACGAGGTCTTGGAGCGAATGAACGCACAAACGCCTGTGGGGCTTGAGATAGTGAGCGTTTCAAAGCCTGAGCATAAGCATACCGATATTACAGCGGCGGAGTATGTGGTAAGGCTGAAAACAGATAAGAGCGTACATGAAGTGGCGGAGCTTTTCGGCAAGTTCATGGCACTTGACAAGATAGAGATAGAAAAGCGAACCAAGAAAAAGACTATCAATCTTGTGGATATAAAGCCACATATCACAGTGCTTGACAGCAAAGAGCTAGAGGACAGCTTTGAGGTGACATTAAGGCTGCCCTGCGGAAGCTCTTTCAATCTTAATGTGAACGTAGTCATAGACACGTTCTGTGAGCGTTATGGTATAGAAATATCGGAAATTTATACAGAACGTACAAAAATACTCATGACAAATGGCGAAAATTTTATATAAATATCCTTGCAAAAGGTTTTGAGATGTGGTATAATATTAAAGCATTTGAATTACCGTCGGTTCTTCCGACGAGAGTTAATGCCACGCCTTTGAACGAAAGGCACGACATTAAAGCGGGCAGTCCTCTGGCTTTGCAGCGATAGCTGCTATAAAGCGAATGAATGTCTGAAAATATTAAGGAGGAATTTAAAGTGGACGCTTTAAAGCAGATTTCTAATTCAAGCCTTAAATCCGAGGCACCTGTTATCAATGTTGGTGATACAGTAAAGGTACACGTAAGAATTACAGAGGGTGACAAGTCCAGAATCCAGGTATTCGAGGGCACAGTTATCGCTAAGAAGCACGGTGGAATCCACGAGACATTCACAGTTCGTAGAGTAGCTCACGGCTGTGGAATCGAGAGAGTTTTCCCTGTTCATTCACCTGTAGTTGAAAAGGTAGAGGTTGTACGCAGCGGTAAGGTTCGCCGTGCTAAGCTCTATTATCTCCGTGACAGAGTTGGTAAGGCAGCTAAGGTCAAGGAAGCTATCAGATAATTCTTTCTATAAAAACGAGTCGGCTTTGGTCGGCTCTTTTTTTTATATCCACGACTGAGTTGTTCGCACGATATACGGTAGGGGCGAACAGCGTTCGCCTGCATATATCGCCCGACAATTTTATGATATTCGTACATTCGTTATATTTTCACAAACCATGTAGGGCGTCGTCCCCTACAGTTCTGAATTTGTACAAGTTCTGAGCATGGGCGAACACTGTTCGCCCCTACAGATTATTTGGGATAGTTTGTCTTGCCGCAAAATCACATGACATTTCACCGTCACATTGCACAAAATGTCGGTATTCGATTTGTGCAAACAAATGATTTATATTTTAATTTGGCAACATTTCTGCAATTGTTGCATTTTTTATGCAACAAAACGCCTTTTTTTCTGGATAAGTAGAGGGGGATAATTACCCCTGCTTCACAGAGAAAGGACGATAAAAATGGCAAAGAATTTTCACACAGACAACAAAGCGTTCATGCTTTACAAAGACTGGGAGGACATTTTTCAGGCGCTTGACAGCAGCGAAGAGATAGGCGAGCTTGTCATGGCGCTGTTTGCTTATGCAAAGAGGGGAGAAACACCAAAGCTGTCAGGCGGAGCAAAGATAGCGTTTCTTATGATGAGGGCCGCTATCGAGCGTGACGGCATTGCATGGGAAGAGATGTGTGCTCAAAGGAGCGAGTGCGGTAAAAAGGGCGGCAGACCTAAAAAGTCTGATGAGTCAGGGAATACTGATGAAAAAGCTGAGCAGACAGCTGCATCAGCAGATAATGCAGAAGAAAAACCTCAGGGTATAAATGATACCGCAGAAAAACCAAAAGCTTTTTCACAAACCAAAAGGTTTTCAGAAAAAGCAAAAAAAGCTGATAAAGATATAGATATAGATAAAGACAAAGATACAGATATAGATATAGACAAAGATACAGATAAAGACAAAGATAAAGCTATAGATAAAGAGAAAAAGAAAGACGCAGGGACAGCGAAGTCTGTCGTCAGGTCTTTCGGCACACACAAAAATATAATGCTCACATCAGAGCAGTATAACGAGCTTGAAAGCAGGTGTCGGTCTGTCGGTCTGTCTTTAGAGAGCTATATATCTAAATTATCTCAATGGCTGTTTACCAAGGGCAGGCACTGCACAGACCCATACCGCATAATCTCAGGCTGGCTTGACAATGATTCAAAGAGAAAGACTGCGGCAAAGCCCAAAGAAAGACAAGGCTGCGATCTGTCGTGGTATGATGACTTTGCCATGAATTTTGATCTGTCAAAGTTTTTTTAGGCAATATCAAAAAGAAATTTATCTCACCCCCTTGTAATTTGTTTTGAAATTTGATATAATAAATCTATATGAGTATTTGACGGCTTTTGCCGCCTTTGGATAAAGGATCGAGGCTTTTATGGACGATAATAAAAAATTCGGCGACGTTTCTCAGGAGGATATTGACAAGGCTAAAAAAGCCGCCCCTGACGACCTAAAGGAAAAACAGCCCGTGAATGTTATGGACGAGGTCTTTGAATGGGCTGAATCTTTCGTGTTCGCTATGTTTGTGGTGATCCTGATATTTACTTTTTTCTTCAGGATAGTTCTTGTTCAGGGTCCTTCTATGCGTGAGACCTTGCAGGATCAGGACAGACTTATAATCACTCACATAAATTATACACCCCAAAAGGGCGATATCGTTGTTATCAACAGCGAAAAGCTCGGCAAAACTATCATCAAGCGTGTTATCGGCACCGGTGGAGATAAGGTTGTCGTTGATTATAATAACAACACCGTTACAGTAAACGGTAAGGTCATTTCAAATGACAATATCAGGGAAGCTATGTATAACACTAATCTCTTTGATGAGAAATATGAAGTGGAAGAAAATGTTTTTGAGTATGACGTGCCTGAGGGCAAGCTGTTCGTCATGGGCGATAACAGAAATAATTCCACAGACAGTAGAAGGATAGGCTTTATCGACCCATCTGACGTGCTTGGTAAGGCAGTTTTAAGGCTTTATCCATTTGATAACTTTGGTAAGGTAAGTTGAAAAAGCAGGGTAAAAGAGCTGTTGATAATCTGTTCGACTTTCTTGAGATCATAGTCATGGCAATGTTCGTGGTCGTGCTTGTTTTTACTTTTGTGTTTAGAACAGTGAATGTACAAGGACAGTCAATGCAGGACACTCTTTTTGAAAATGATTCTCTTGTTATATCAAAACTGCTTTATACGCCAAAGCAGGGGGATATAGTTGTGGTCAACTCGTCTGTTCTTGACAATAGGATAATCAAACGTATCATTGCCGTAGAAGGGCAAAAGGTCGAGATAGATAACAAGTCGGCTATAGTCAAGGTCAACGGAGCAGTGCTTGATGAGAGCTATATTAAATGCGACGGCAGCTTTGATGACGAGTATTTTGATGAAAGATACTATAATAAAGAAAGTGAAGTTTATGAATATGAAGTGCCTGCGGGATGTTGCTTTGTAATGGGCGACAACCGAAATCATTCCACAGACAGCCGTGTGATAGGATATGTGCCTTATGACGAGATAGTCGGCAGGGTTCTGTTTCGATTTGCGGCAGGCAATGATGAGGGCGTTGGTAAGGTAGATTGAGTTAGAGTAAGGAGGAAGATATGAGCGAAGTATCTCACGTTCAGTGGTTTCCTGGACATATGGCAAAAACACGCCGTATAATGGCGTCAAATCTAAAGCTTGTGGACGCAGTGGTGGAAATAACTGACGCTCGTATCCCGTTTTCAAGCAGAAACCCTGAAATGAAGCGTATCGTAGGCTCAAAGCCAAGGCTTGTGCTTCTCAACAAGGCTGATTCAGCCGATCCGGAAGTAACGGCAATGTGGCTCGACTATTATGCAAAACAGGGAATAACTGCTCTTGCTACAGATTGTAGGAGTGGCAAAAACGTAAGCAAGTTTTATGGAAAGCTCAAAGAGCTTTTAAAGGACGATATTGAGAAATGGAATGCCAAGGGTATGTCTGGCAGACCTATAAGAATAATGATAGTCGGTATACCAAACGTCGGCAAGTCGTCATTTATAAACAGACTTGCAGGGTCAAGGCTTGCAAAAGTCGAGGACAGACCCGGCGTTACAAGAGGTAAACAGTGGGTGAAGCTTGACGAGGGCTTTGAACTTTTGGATATGCCAGGTGTGCTGTGGCCTAAGTTTGAGGATAAGCTTGTTGGCGAAAGGCTCGCATTTACAGGTGCAGTCAAGGACGATATCATGGACATGGAATATCTCGCCTGCCGTCTGCTTGAGTTTTTGAAAGAGAACTATCCTGAGCTTATCGAGAAACGTTATGGCATCAGAACAGATGATATAGAGCCTGCTGACGAGGAAACTATCGGCTGTGTGGTAGGCTTTGAGCTTCTTGAAAGAATAGGCAGAAAGCGTGGCTTTTTAGTTTCTGGCGGAGAGATAAATACCGAAAGGGCAGCCATTACAGTTATGGACGAGTTCAGAAACGGCACTCTCGGCAGACTTACTCTTGAAAAGCCAAAGGGGTATTGATATGACGCTCAGCGAGTTTGACAACGAGATAAGAAAAGATTATAACGTGGTGTGCGGCTGCGATGAAGCTGGCAGAGGTCCTCTTGCAGGAGATGTGTTTGCAGCGGCTGTGATATTTGATAAGGACACGGTTATAGAGGGGATAAACGACAGCAAAAAGCTTACAGCGAAAAAGCGTGAGGAGCTTTTTGATGAGATAATGGAAAAAGCAGTTGACTTTTCTATACAGACCGCAACAGTGGAAGAGATAGAGGATATAAATATACTTAACGCCGCAATGCTTGCAATGAAAAGAGCGGTGGAGGATATGGATACAAAGCCTGATGTCTGCCTTATCGACGGGAACAAGACCCCTGAGGGGCTTGAATGTCCTGCCATAGCGGTGGTAAAGGGAGATGCCAAAAGTCAGGCAGTGGCGGCGGCTTCAATTCTTGCAAAGGTCGCAAGGGACAGGTATATGGAGCAAATGGCTGAACAATATCCTGAGTATCGGTTTGAGAAACATAAGGGCTATGGCACAAAGCTCCACTATCAGATGATAGACCAGTATGGACCATGCGGGATACATAGAATGAGTTTTCTCAAAAAGTATTATGCAAAGAAAAATGGGCATTGACCATACCCAGCGCCGAAAGACGGGCAATATCGGGGAGGACGCAGTTTGCGGCTTTCTTGTAAGACACGGGTATGAGATAATAAAGAGGAATTTTACCGTCAGAGGCGGTGAAATAGATATAATCGCAGAGAAAGCGGATATCATAGCCTTCGTGGAGGTCAAAACTAGGGAGCATGGCTCTCTTACCTCCGCTGAAGAAGCTGTTGATCCGGTCAAGCAGCGGCATATCGTTCAGACAGCACAGGCTTTTTGTAAGGGGATTTTAGAGCCTGTGTGCTGTCGGTTCGATGTTGCGGCGGTGGAGTTGGAGAACGGCAGAGTCAAAAAGCTGAGATATTATGTGAACGCTTTTGATGCAAGTATGAAATAAAGACCATGGGTCGGATATGCCAAACGAACTGTGTCTGTAGGGGCGAACACTGTTCGCCCGTGACGTGGAATGTTAGACGTTATCTGAACAAATGGTCTGTAAATAGCCGACACCTGTCGGACATCTAAAACAAGAAGGGTTGTTGTTTATGTTTTACAAAAGTACAAGAAACAGCGAAGTAAAGGTTTCGTCTGCACAGGCGATAGCACAGGGCATTTCTGAGGACGGCGGTCTTTTCGTTCCGTCTGAGATACCTGCCATAACACTTGATGATATCAAGGCTCTTGGCGAAAAAAGCTACGCTGAGAGAGCATTTTTCGTTTTCTCAAAGTACCTCACAGATTTCACAGAGGCTGAGATACGCTACTGTGTAGAGGGTGCTTACAACACAAAGAATTTCGACACTGACAATATTGCAGAGCTTGCTCACCTTTTTGACGGCACTTATATGCTCGAACTGTGGCATGGTCCAACTTGTGCATTTAAGGATATGGCTCTCCAGATACTTCCATATCTGCTCACAACTTCTATCAAGAAGCTTGGCGTTGACAAGAAGGTAGTTATCCTCGTTGCTACATCAGGCGACACTGGCAAGGCTGCTCTCGAGGGCTTCAAGGACGTTGAGGGTACAGAGATACTCGTGTTCTATCCAGAGGACGGCGTTTCAGCTATGCAGAAAAAGCAGATGACAACTCAGGAGGGCGGCAACGTCGGCGTTTGCGCTATCAAGGGTAACTTTGACGACGCTCAGACAGGTGTTAAGACTATCTTCACAAGCAAGGAAACTGCCGACAAGCTTGCTGAGAACGGCATGATGTTCTCCTCTGCAAACTCTATCAACTGGGGCAGACTTGCACCACAGATAATCTACTATGTATCTACATACGCTCAGCTTGTTGCTGACGGCGAGATCGAGCTTGGCGACAAGATAAATATAGTTGTTCCAACAGGCAACTTCGGTAATATCCTCGCAGGCTACTATGCAAAGCATATGGGCGTTCCTGTTAATAAGCTTATCTGCGCTTCAAACGCAAATAACGTCCTCACAGACTTTATAAAGACAGGTATTTATGACAGAAATCGTCCGTTCCATACAACTATCTCACCTTCTATGGATATCCTTATTTCCTCTAACCTTGAAAGACTTCTCTATCACCTTAGTGGCTCTGATGACGCTCAGATAAGAGAGTGGTTCGGCAGCCTTTCCAAGACTGGCAGATATGAGGTAACAGACGAAGTGAAGAAGGCTATCGCTGACGAGTTCTATGCAGGCTGCTGCGACGATGAGCAGACAAAGGCTTGCATTAAGGAGATCTATGACGAGTATTCTTACACCTGCGACACTCACACAGCCGTTGCAGTGAAGGTATACAAGGACTATGCGGCTGCTACAGGCGACAAGACAAAGACTGTTATCGCTTCAACAGCAAGCCCATATAAGTTCTCAGGTTCAGTTCTTGCAGCTATCGGTAAGGATACAAACGCTGACGAGTTCGGTCTTGTTGACGAGCTTGCCGAGGTTTCAAAGATACCTGTTCCTGCTTCACTTGCTGCACTTAAGGATAAGGAAGTAAGATTCACAAAGGTAATCGACAAGGCTGATATGAAGGATTACATCTACTCAGCTCTGGGTATTTGATATGTACCCGTCCGACTATTGTCGGGCGGAGGTCAGCGCACAGCGTATGTCCACTGACCATGGCGAGGGGAATTAGCCTCTTGCCTTGAATGTCTTGCACTCTGTTTCGTCACAGCAGTTAGGGTCAGTGCAGGTACAGCCTACATTGATCTTGCCTGCGGTACATTCGCAGTTGTTGCTGTTGTAAACGCAGTTGTCTACGTTGCAGTGGATACCGTAAATTCTATCCTTCTCCATTTGTACATCGCTCCTTCTGCAGCTTTTTGCTGCAAAAGTAGTATGTGCATGAGTGGTCGGGATAATACATGAAGTTTCTGGAATGGAGGAAAAACCGTGAGCCTATTTGCCATTGCCGACTTGCATTTGTCGCTGGGTACAGATAAACCAATGGATATATTCGGTGGCTGGTCTGACTATGTGACAAAGCTTGAAACAAACTGGCAGAACAAAGTTCGTCCTGAGGATACTGTGGTGATACCGGGTGATATCTCGTGGGGAATGAATTTTGAGCAGTCGAAAAAAGACTTCGAGTTCATAAATAAGCTCAACGGCAGAAAAATAATATCCAAGGGCAATCATGATTATTGGTGGAACACCAAGAACAAAATGGATAAATTTTTCGCAGAAAACGGTTTTGATACCATAAATATCCTGCATAATAATCATTACAGCTATGAGGGCTACGGCATATGCGGAACGAGAGGCTGGATAAGCGATAATGGTGAACCTGCAGATCAGAAGGTTCTGGCAAGGGAAGCAGGCAGACTTGCACTCTCTATCGAGTCTGCGCAAAAGGCAGGCTTAGAGCCTGTGGTGTTTTTGCATTATCCGCCGCTTTTCGGCAATAGCTGCAATTATGATATGCTTGAAGTGCTTCATAAATACGGTATAAAAAAGTGTTTTTACGGACACCTTCACGGAAGAGCCCACGCTTATGCAATAAACGGCACTCGTGACGGAGTGGAATATCGGCTTATAGCTAGTGATTTCTTGCATTTTGACCCATTGGACATAACGAAAATTGTGCAAAGTGACAATTTATAAAAAAATGCTGGAAATGACAATATATTTGTGCTATAATGTATAAGATACATTTATATAATGGAGGAATAATAAATGAGTTTAAAAGCTACAAACAATGTTGAAACCAATAAGTACGAGCTTGAGATCGAGATCTCTGCTGAGGATTTTGAGGCTGCAATAGAGAAAGCTTATCTTAAAGCAAGAAAGAATATCGCTATGCCTGGCTTCCGTAAGGGTAAGGCTCCTAGAAAGCTTATCGAAAAGGAATACGGCGAGCAGGTATTTTTTGAGGACGCTGTAAATCTTCTGTACGCTCCTGTTGTAAACGGCGCAGTTGAAGAGTCCGGTCTGGAACTTGTTACTCGCCCAGAGGTAGAGGTAACTGAGATCAGCAAGGAAAACGGCGTAAAGCTCAAGGCAACTTGCATCACAAAGCCTGAGGTTGAAGTTAAGGACTATAAGGGTATAGAAGTTGAAAAAGTTGTCAATCCTGTAACTGATGAGGATATCAACAAGCAGCTTGACGCTCTCAGAGAGAAGAATGTAACTGTTGAGACAGTTGACGACAGAGCTGCTGAGAACGGTGACGACGTTGTTATCGACTTCGAGGGCTTCAAGGACGATGTTGCTTTCGAGGGTGGTAAGGCAGAAGATTTCACACTGTCACTTGGAAGCGGTCAGTTCATTCCTGGCTTTGAGGATCAGATCGTTGGTCACAACGCTGGTGAGGATTTCGACATCAATGTAACATTCCCTGAGGAGTATCAGGTAAAGGAACTTGCAGGCGCACCTGCTGTATTCAAGATCAAGCTCAAGAGCATATCAAAGAAGGTTATGCCTGAGCTGGACGATGATATGGTAAAGGATTCAACAGAGTTCGATACAGTTGACGAATACAAGGCTGACGTTAAGAAGAAGCTTGAGGAAGCTAACGAGAAGCACGCTGATTCTGAGGTTGAGGCTAAGATATTCGATAAGGTCATCGAGAACATGACAGCTGAGATCCCACAGGTTATGTTTGACAACAGAGTAAACGAGATGATCGGCGAGCTGGAGCAGAGACTTGCACCACAGGGCATCTCACTTGATCTCTATATGCAGTATACAGGTCAGACTATCGACACTGTAAAGAAGGCATATGCTGAGCAGGCTGAGAAGCAGGTCAAGCTCAGACTTGCACTTGAAAAGATCGCAAAGCTTGAGAATATCGAGGTAACTGAGGACGAGCTTAAGGCTGAGTTCGATAAGCTTGCTGAGGCTTACAAGCTTGACGTTGACCAGATCAAGCAGTTTATCCATGATGACGACCTTAAGAAGGATATTGCAGTTGGCAAGGCTGTTGACCTTATCAAGGACGCAGCAGTTATAAAGTAAGATAATTTATGCTTTCGCCCGCATGACCTTATGCGGGCGAAAATAGATTAAGGAGGCAATTTTATGGCATTGGTACCTTATGTAGTGGAACAGACAAGCAGAGGCGAGAGAAGCTATGACATTTATTCCCGCCTGCTCAATGACAGAATAATCATGCTCTGCGACCAGATAGACGACGCAGTGGCAAGCGTAGTAGTGGCACAGCTGCTTTATCTTGAGGGACAGGATCCTGAAAAGGATATCGACCTTTATATAAACAGCCCTGGAGGAGTAATCACTGCCGGCATGGCTATCTATGATACTATCCAGTATATCAAGTGTGACGTGTCAACTATATGCATGGGTATGGCTGCTTCAATGGGTTCATTCCTGCTTTCAAGCGGCACAAAGGGTAAGAGATTTGCTCTGCCAAACAGTGAGATACTCATTCATCAGCCTCTTATTGCAGGCGGCGGAATTTCTGGTCAGTGTACAGATATCAAGATACATTCTGACCACATGGTAAAGACCAGAGAGAAGCTCAACAGGATACTTGCCCAGAACACAGGCAAGCCTATCGAGCAGATCAACATCGACACTGAGCGTGACAATTATATGACAGCTCAGGAGGCTCTTGAATACGGTCTTATCGACAAGGTAATAACTAACAGATAGGTTCGGTGAAATAAATGGCTAATGATACAATAAGAAAATGCTCGTTCTGCGGCAAGCCTGAGGACAAGGTTAGAACACTTTTTTCAGCAGGCACGAGCCACATTTGTGACGAGTGTGTACTTTATTGCTATAATGTTCTGGCTGAGCAGGAGGGACTTCCTACAACGAAGCAGCGTGGCAAGGGTAAAAATGCAGCTGACAGCGGCATAACCCTTAAGAAGCCTGCGGAGATAAAGGCAGTTCTTGACGAGTATGTTATCGGGCAGGAGGAAGCAAAGATAGCGCTTTCTGTTGCGGTATACAATCATTACAAGAGAATTTTGTCACTCAATGACGATGATGACGTAGAGATACAGAAAAGTAACGTTTTGCTTCTTGGACCAACAGGAACAGGAAAGACTTTGCTTGCACAGACTTTGGCAAGGCTTCTGAACGTGCCTTTTGCTATTGCTGACGCTACTACGCTCACAGAGGCAGGCTATGTAGGCGATGATGTTGAAAACGTGCTTACAAGGCTTATTCAGGCGGCAGATTATAATGTTGAAGCGGCTCAGAACGGTATTATTTATATCGACGAGATAGATAAGATATCAAGAAAATCGGAGAACGTTTCTATCACAAGAGATGTAAGCGGTGAGGGCGTACAGCAGGCGCTTCTTAAGATAGTAGAGGGCTGTGTGTCCAATGTGCCTCCACAGGGTGGCAGAAAGCACCCACATCAGGAGTTCATACAGATAGACACGAAGAATATTTTGTTTATCTGTGGCGGAGCTTTTGAGGGACTTGACAGTGTTATCAAGAAGCGTACAGAGTCATCATCACTTGGTTTTGGCGGAAAGGTCAAGAGCAAGGAGGATGATAACAATGTGATGAAGAGGGTAGTACCACACGATCTTGTTAAGTTCGGTATCGTACCGGAGCTTGTGGGCAGACTTCCTGTTATCACGGTTCTTGACGAGCTTGACGAGGACGCACTTTGCAGGATCTTGACAGAGCCAAAGAACTCGCTTATCAAGCAATACACGAAGCTTTTTAAGCTTGACAACATCGATTTTGAGATCACAGAGGACGCAAAGCGAGAGATAGCCAAGAGGACTATTGAAGAAAAGACAGGAGCAAGAGGACTTAGGGCGATAGTTGAGAAGATACTCACAAAGCTCATGTTTGAAGCGCCATCTGATGATGAGATAGTTGGCATAAAGATAACGGCTGAATGTGTTCGTGGCGAAGCAGAGCCTGAGATAACTCGTGCGGTAAGCTCGGCCAGAAAAAAATAATAGTACAAATCTTTGTACAGATAAATGAGAGGTGGAGTATTCTGCCTCTTTTTTTTGTTGCATTTCTGCGTTATCCGCACATTATTTATTTGTTTAACAAACCATGTAGGGGCTGGCGCCCTCGACAGCCCGCTTTTTGGACGTTACATCTTGTAATTTATTATACAAACTTTGAGAAAACGCACAAATTGTGGTAAGGACGAGCATTGTTCGCCTGTTTCGGTCGCTTGCATAAATTTGTCACAATCAAAAAAAATTCGACACTTCGATATCGGGACGTCGGGGGCGCCGTCCCCTACATTTTGTTGTTTACGATACGAGTTCATGAAGCTAACGGGCGACACTCCCCACTTTGACCGCATTTTCCCTTGAATTATGCGGAAATATGTGCTATACTAAAGAAAATACACTATAGGGGGTATCCATATGAATGAACTTATCCAACAGTTTATTACTGATGAAGTCACTGCTCTCACTTACTCCGACCTTTGGAACTTCGTCAACTCCAACTCCATTTGCCGTGGTACTTTCGAGGGCAATAATCACATTATCATGAAAATCTCCTCTAATCAATTTATTATTTATCGCATTTGCCTTGGTATGGAAAACACCAAATATCAGGAAGCTGTTCTTGTTGCAAAAACCTACCTGCTTAAAAAGATAAATAGCATGGCTTATCAGCTTCATTTAGAGGATATTCAGAACATTTTAGACTAATTGCTTTTTAAGGAGATCATAAAATGAGTGTGCCTTTGGCTGAACGAATTAGACCCAAAACCCTTGATGATATTGTGGGACAGACCCACCTGTTAGGCGAAAATAAACCTCTCAGGCGTATTATCGAAAGCGGTAAAATACCGAATATGATTTTTTATGGTCCGTCAGGTGTTGGCAAAACCACGGTCGCAAGAATGATAGCAAATAATGCTAATATGACTATGCATAAGCTTAACGGCACAAGTGCTTCTATTGCTGATATAAAGCAGATAGTTGCTGAAACTGAGACACTCAGCGGCATTAATGGTATCTTGCTTTATCTTGACGAGATACAGTATCTTAACAAAAAACAACAGCAATCGCTTCTTGAATACATTGAAAACGGCAAGATAACGCTTATCGCTTCTACCACTGAAAATCCGTATTTTTATGTGTACAATGCTATAATCAGCCGTTCAACTGTGTTTGAGTTCAAGCCGCTGACTTCGGAGGAGATCTTGCCTGCAATAAAGCGTGCTTTTCAGCTTATGGCTGATGAGTTGGGGCTGAAACTGCGTCTTGAAAATGGCGTGTTGGAGCATATCGCAAGGGGCTGCGGCGGTGATGTGAGAAAGTCAATAAATACAGTGGAGCTTTGCATACTTTCGGCAGATAATGACGGTGAAAAGCTCACCGTGAACCTTGATAATGTGAAGCTTCTTACTCAGCGCAGCAATATGCGCTATGACCGTGCAGGAGATGAGCATTATGATATCCTGTCGGCTTTGCAGAAGTCCATAAGAGGTTCTGACGAGAACGCCGCACTTCATTATGCCGCACGGCTTATAGAAGCTGGGGATATCATTTCTCTGTGCAGACGGCTGCTTGTTATCGCAAGCGAGGATATAGGACTTGCGTATCCAATGGCGGCGGTAGTGACGAAATCCTGCGTTGATTCGGCATTGCAGCTTGGTCTGCCTGAAGCAAGGATACCATTGGCGGAAGCTGTGGTTCTTCTTGCCACTGCTCCAAAATCAAATTCTGCTGAATCAGCAATAGACGCAGCTTTAGCAGATGTGAGAAATGGTGATTTCGGAGATTATCCACGGCATTTGCAGAATAAGCATTTTGACGGCGAGGTCGCAAAAGTGAAAGGACAGCACTATCTTTATCCCCACGATTATCCGAACCATTGGGTAAAACAGCAGTATCTGCCTGATAAGCTTGTGGGGAGGACTTATTATCAGTATGGTGAGAATAAGACAGAGCAAATGGCGAAAGCGTATTGGGAGAAGATAAAGAAGTGAGAAATGGAAAAAACGAAAAGAGCGAAGCAATTTTGCGGCAGTAAAACCTATTCTCCACAAAAAAAATTAATCGCCGCAGGCGATACCTTAATTCCTCACTCCTCATTCCTCACTATAAAAAATTTTCGTTGACATCAAAAGAAAAATACGCTATAATAAAAGAGAACGGAATGACCGTAAAATTTTATGATGGGAGTAATTTCGATGAAAATAATGGATACTATCGGCTTTGTTGAAAATGTCGATAAAGAAGTCGGCGAAGCAATGGAAGCCGAGCTGGCAAGACAGAGAAGAAATCTTGAGCTTATCGCAAGCGAAAATATCGTTTCACCTGCCGTTATGGCTGGGCGGGG
>ERZ779874.302-NODE-302-length-59067-cov-4.382837_pt1 | contig 59067 bp, 45 predicted proteins | sample MGYA00511031_ERZ779874 | MGnify/ENA primary metagenome ERZ779874 (study PRJEB29588, sample SAMEA2156850) | human gut metagenome | biome: human gut; feature: human-associated habitat; material: faeces | place: Denmark | collected 2008/2010 ...
ACATCCAAGACTAGGGTAAGCATACATTTTATCCCCTTCTGTAACCTTAAGAGAACAGAGAGCAACATCTCTATCTAAAAAAACCTTTCCTTTCATTAAAATGCCATTCTTTGCCAGCCTAACATTGGGTATATTCGATAAATAACCTATATTTGGGAATAAAAATAGAACATTATGGAATTATCACTTCCCAATAAATTTGGTTCAACAACGAACGTAATACTCAACACGAGGGTTTTAGTCGTCATTGGTACCAATGGCGCTGGTAAAAGTTCCTTCGGAAAAAGCCTGCTGGACAAATACCCGGATAAGGCAGAAAAAGTATCCGGACTTCACGCCCTTTTTCTCAACAATGGAGAAGAGAAACTTTTTAAAAATATCGGTGAGGGATTCGCTCACCTGCAATCACTCGTGAAAGAACGATTGCTCGTCCCCCGATTATCCGATTATGAGAAGTTGGTCTTGGGATTACTTTGGGACGAGTTCGAGCAGTCAGCCAATTTCAAGGAGAATTACAAGATAAATCCAGACACAATTCCACCTGTCACTAAAATAGACCAAATCCAGCAGATCTGGGAAAAGATGTTTCCGCATAACCGACTGGTCCGAAAAGCGGGATTCATCGAGTTGATGTCTACCTATGAAGGAGCGGAATCGTACACCGCCGGACGGATGAGCGACAGCGAGAAACTAGTGTTCTACCTAATCGGTACAATCCTACAGGCACGAGAGGAGGCAATCCTTATTATAGAGGAACCGGAGACTCTCCTGCACAACTCCATCAAAACCTATCTTTGGGACGAATTGGAGAAACTCAGACCTGAGTGCACTTTTGTCTACCTGACCCATGACATCGATTTCGCCGCCTCACGCTCAGACAGCGAGCGTGTCTGGATACGATCATTCAATGCGGACGAGAAGGTTTGGGATTACCAAATCATCGAGAGGAACGAGAGTTTTCCGGAAGATCTCTACATGGAAATTCTGGGTAGCCGAAAGCCGATCCTGTTCATTGAGGGTACCGACACGAACAGTATCGACAGTCGACTTTATCCATTAATATTCACGGATTACCTGGTCAAACCGATGGGCGGCTGCCAAAAGGTAATCGAGACGACAAAAGCATTCAGCCAATTAAAAGATTTCCACATGCTGGAGAGCATGGGTATCGTCGACAGGGACCGCCGTACTGAGGGAGAAATTGAGTATTTACGAGGGCAACACATTTTTGTTCCCAACGTGGCCGAAGTCGAGAACCTGTTGATGCTTGAACCAGTCATCAAGACCGTTGCCAAACGGCTGATGAAAGATGAGGAAAATGTCTTCGAACAAGTCAAAGAGAATGTTGTCCACCTGTTCGAGAAGGATTTGGATTCACAGGTTATCCTTCACGCCAAACATCTTGTCCGCAAGAAACTGGAAACCTCGATGGACCGGAAAATCAACACCAAGGAGGAACTGGCCAATCATGTGGAGAGCATCCGAGACAATATCGATGTCGACACCATCTACGAGACCATCAAAAAGGAATTCTCGCAATACATCACGACCAAGGATTATCAAAGTATCTTGCGGGTATACAACCAGAAAGGCATGTTACCCCAAAGCCGCCTCTGCGCCATCTGTGGGATAAGCACGAAAGAGAGTTATCTCAATTTCATACTGTCCATCCTGAAGGAAAACAAGGAAGACGCTCAAGTCATCCGGCAAGCGATTAAAGCCTCCTTCGGATTATAAAAAAGATCAAAATGTCGGAAATATCGGCAAAAATTTATTCTTTTGCACTTTATTACAAATAAAAGCGAAAGCGATTCATTCAATAAGAAAGGACGTATGCGGACACCGACTTTGCAATATCTTTATTTACAGAAACCTGTGACATTGATCATTGTTATTTGTATCATCGCGGTCATTCCTTGGATTGGCTTAGGTGATTTCTCCACCAAAGGGGAACCTCGGGAGGCGGCCGTGGCAATCTCCATGCTGGAATCCGGCAACTGGATCTTGCCACAAAGTTATGCCGACGAGTTCGCTTACAAACCTCCGATGGCGCATTGGCTCATGGCCATATTCTCTTACCCGCAAGGGCATGTCACGGAATTCTCATCGAGACTGCCTTCCGCATTGGCCTTTATCGCCTTAATAACATGGGTATTGGTCTTTTTCGGGAAACGGGTCGAGAAATTCCAGGAGGCATTCATTTCCACTCTCCTGCTTGTCACATGCATCGAGATTCACCGGGCAGCCATGACGACACGAGTCGACATGTTGCTGACTACCTTTATTGTGGTCGGGTTGTTCCAGCTCTATCGCTGGGAGGAAAAGATGGAACTGAAAGATCTCCCCTTACAAATCCCACTCCTATTGGGATGCGCTGTCCTCACGAAAGGTCCTGTAGGTATCATCCTGCCTCTATTCGTATTTGGGGTTTACCTGCTGTGCCTCCGGAAATATGACCTGCTTACCATTTTCAAGGCTCTGCTTTACGCGGGCGTCTCTTCCTCCTTCTTGCCCCTACTTTGGTATATAGCCGCCTGGAAGCAAGGAGGCGATAATTTCCTTAATGTGGTGCTGGCCGAGAATTTCGGTCGTTTCTTCCACCTGGATACGCCCAACATCGCATACGATCTGGGACACGAGAATGGCGTTTGGTATAACTTTGTCACCCTGATCGCCGGATTCATGCCCTGGACAATCTTCTTTTTCTTCTCTTTGTTTGGATTCAAGTTCAAGAAGCCCGGACAAAATGCCAAGGAGCTGGGAATAAAGACAAAAGAGCGTCTTAAATCGATGGATAAGATCTACCTTTTCTGTCTGGTGGCGATCGTATGTATCCTATTCTTTTACTCGATCCCTTCCAGCAAGCGCAGTGTCTACCTGATGCCGGCTTATCCTTTCATCTCGTTGTTCCTGACCCGCTATGCGCTTTACCTGACAGAGAACCGGACAAAAGTGACCCGCATCTTCGCTGCCCTGATCGCGGCGACTGTCACGGTTGCCTTAGTGGCGGTATCCCTAACAATCATGGGACAGATCGACCCCGTCAGTATCGGGGCCTTATATACGGATAAAGCATCTCTTTTGGAAACGATCGAGGCCGCATGCCTTTACCTTACTCCTGGGCATACGCTCAGCTGGGTCATTATCGGGCTCAACCTGGTCGCACTCGTTACCCTCTTTTATCAAATGTCCAAAAAGATCAATATCAAGATACTTTACGCGACGATCTTTGTCACCTTCATGGTAAATATCCTGATTGACGGCGTAATCATGCGGGGTGTCCGCCAAGGTGGCTCTTGTAAGGAATTCTCGAAAGAGATCATGACGAATTTCCCATTAAACAAGGACAACACGTTTGTCATGAATAACCTGAAGAGCTATCGGAATCTCTATGGGGCAAACTTCTATATGGGCAACATCTTCCGAAACTTTGAGAAAGAACGCCCCACGGAAGGTTATTTCCTGAGTGGCGAGAAAGAAATGGAGAAGGTCCTCGCCGGCTACGGCGAACAATACCAGTTCGACCAACTGGCGATCAGCGACAACACGATCAGCGAGCTCAAGCAAAAGATCGCTCTGTATCGCTTCCAGCGGAAGACGCCGGCCCCGTAACAGCTTCTTAACCCCTGTTTCATGGAAATGAAATATCTTTTGGGCACCTTCGCGACGGTGAAATTCAGAAACTCACTATTATAATAATGTATATATATAATAATGTATAGAAAAGATATGTCAGCGATAAAAATACTTGCCGTAGATGATGAAGAGGATCTATGTGAGATCCTGAAATTCAACCTGGAGATTGAGGGGTATGAAGTAGATACCGCTTTCAGTGCCGAAGAGGCCTTAAAGTTGGACCTGACTCAATATAACCTGCTCCTATTGGATGTCATGATGGGAGAAATCTCCGGATTCAAAATGGCCAGTATGTTGAGGAAGAACGAGAAAACCGCCAATATACCTATCATTTTCCTGACCGCCAAGGATACGGAAAACGATATGCTGACGGGATTCAACCTCGGCGCGGACGACTATATCTCCAAGCCTTTCTCTATTCGCCAGGTCATCGCCCGTGTCAAGGCCGTATTGAGACGGACAGCGGAAAGCAACGAACGTAAGACTTCCGATGTCCTGACCTATGGGACACTGGAGCTCGATACCAAACGGATCAAGGCCTCGATCGACGGGCAAGAGATCCCCCTGACCAAAAAGGAGTTCGAGATCCTCAAGCTCCTCCTGGAAAACAGGGGCAACGTCTTCTCGCGCGAGGAGATCCTCTCGCGGATCTGGAAAGACGAGGCCTACGTCCTCGACCGGACGATCGACGTCAACATCACCCGCCTGCGGAAGAAAATAAGCCCCTACGGGAAGAATATCGTCACCCGCCTGGGATTCGGTTATTGCTTTGAGGCCTGACTAACGATGGTGACGATCGAGAACAATGGCGGGAAAAACCGGATCCCTTTCAGCCAGCGCCTGTTCTGGAGCATCTTTTTCATGTTCCTGGGCATCGTCTTCTGCTTCCTCCTGTTCCAATACCAGCGGGAGAAAGAGTTCGCGCAAGAGAAACTGAGCACCCTGCTCGACAATTACAATTACCTGTTATACAAGAAGTGCCAGAAGGAGACGGACCTCCCATCGACCGTGAGGGGATTCATCGAGGATATCCCGCAGCGCGACTTGCGGGTGACCATCATCGCCCCGAACGGCGAGGTCCTGTTCGACAACGCCGAGACCGAGGGGCTGAGCAACCACAACGACCGGAGCGAGGTACAAAAAGCCAGGCTCAGCGGCAAGGGGTTCGCGATCCGCACCTCACAAACGACCGGCATCCGCTATTTCTACTCGGCGACCAACATCGACAGCTACATCTACCGCTCCGCGCTCAGGTTCGACCCCTACGTCCGATCCTCGCTCTCCATCAACAAGGACTTCATCTATTTCTTCCTCCTGATGAGCCTCCTGTTCTTCTTCGTCCTCTCGAAATTCACCTACAGCATCGGGCAGACCATCGCCAAGCTGAGGGATTTCGCCAACAACGTGAAGAACGGCCACATCCCCCTGATCGATTACGTCTTCCCCAACGACGAGCTGGGCGACATCTCCCAGAACATCGTCAAGCTGTACCACCTCCAGCAAAAGGCCAAGAACGAGGTCGCCATGGAGCGGGACAAGATCGTGAAACATTTCCAATACTCGAAAGAGGGGTTCGCGATGTTCTCTCTCGAAGGGAAAGAGATCCTGTCGAATACCTTATTTATACAATATATTAATGTCATCTCCGACTCGCACGTCAATCAGGCGGACGAGGCCATTTACATAGAGGAGCTCAACCCGATCCACCAGTTCCTGAACGACAACATCCGCAACCTCAAGCGCGATCGCAAGGTGTTGCGCAAGTCGGTTACGATCGACAAGGGCGGAAAGATATTCCTCGTGGAGTGCATCCTGTTCGTCGACAACAGTTACGAGCTGTCCATCAACGACATCTCCAGGCAAGAGGAGGAGAGCCGCCTGAAACGGCAACTGACGCAAAACATCTCGCACGAGCTGAAGACGCCCGTCAGCAGCATCCAAGGCTATTTGGAGACCATCCTCGCGAACCCGGAGATCGCGCCCGACAAGCTGCGTTTCTTCCTCGAGCGCTGTTACTCGCAGAGCACGCGCCTCACCCTGTTGCTCCGCGACATCTCCGTGCTCAACCGGCTTGAGGAGGCGTCGAACATGTTCGACCTGACCGAGGTCAACCTCAACCAACTGATCAGCGGTATCCTGACGGAATGCTCGCGCGAGATCGAGGAGAAAAAGGTGAAAACCGAAGTCAAGCTGCCCGCCAAGACGGTGATGGAGGGAAACCAGTCGCTGCTCTACTCCATCTTCCGTAACCTGCTCGACAATGCCCTCGCCTACGCCGGCGAGAACATCAAGATCACGATCAATTGCTACAAGGAAGACTCCAAATATTACTATTTCAGCTTCTCGGACAATGGCGTCGGCATCCCCGCGGAACACATCAACCGGATCTTCGAGCGGTTCTACAGGGTCGACAAGGGGCGAAGCCGGAAAATTGGCGGCACGGGGCTGGGCCTCTCGATCGTGAAGAACAGCGTCCATTTCCACAAGGGCCAGATCTCGGCCAAAAGCAGCCCGGGAAAAGGCGTCACCTTCTTCTTCACCCTGAAGAAAAAACTCTGACACCAGGCATCGCGCCCCGGTGGGGCCAGGAGGCCATCCGCCATAGCCCCGCGCCCATGAGCGGCTATCGAGAATAACTTTGATATAACCCCGCGCCGGTGAGCGGCTATCGAGAATAACTTTGATATAACCCCGCACCGGTGAGCGGCTATCGCGAATAACTTTGGCATAACCCCGCACCGGTGAGCGGCTATCGCGAATAACTTTGGTATAACCCCGCACCGGTGAGCGGCTATCGAGAATAACTTTGGCATAACCATACGGCGATGATTTGGCCCGATAAATAGGGCCTATCGCCCAAAAACCGCTAACTTTGGGGCCAAAAAGGAATCCGCCATGAAATATGTCACGCTTATCACGATCGAAGAGATCTACGCCAGTGCCCTGAAGGGGAAGCTGGTCCGGTCGGCCGAGGGCTGGGAGCGCGTGGAGCCGGTCGTGCCCCCCGAGAACCCGACCGCCTCGCCCATCATCAACGCCATCGCCCGCGCCCTGCGCGAGCGCGTCTTCCAAAACGAGCAGGAGCTGACGCGCTACCTCGAGGTCGACCTCGCCTCCCTCAACGGGGCGACACGGATCCTGATGGGCATCACGCTCAGGCAACTTTACAGGACCTACATGAACATGCGGGCGCAAGAATTGCTGGCCCGCACCGACCTGCCGGTCGAGGAGGTCGCCCACCGCTGCGGCTGCCCCTTCCAAAGCTCGTTCTCGCGGGGCTTCAAGACGCGCAACGGCGTCTATCCGACGGAATATCGCCAAGCGCACCGGCCGACCAACTACGCGCGACTCTATCGTTGGGAATGAGCGGGACACAAAAAAACGAGGGCGCGTCCTCACGGATACGCCCTCACGTTTGTCAATCTAGTAATGTGCTTATGAATAAATATTAATAATTTGTCACGGCCAACGGATTGAAATCGGTCTCGCTCTTCGGGATCTCGAACCACCAACCATCAGCGTCTACCGGTTTCTCCAAGAAACTACAGAACGCGATGTTGAAGTTAGATCCCGTACGGTTGATCGGTAAGTTCAAACGTTTCAGGTCGAACCAGCGGAAGCCCTCGCCCCAAAGCTCAACCCGACGGCTGTTCATGATCTCCTCCACCAGGGCATCGCCCGATTTGGTCGTTGATGTATATTCCGTATCACGCTCCGTCATCAAAGCGTCAAAATACTTCTTGGCATTCGCCTCCTGGCCCGCACGTGCGTAAGCCTCGGCGGCCATCAGGTAAATCTCGCTCAAGCGCATGAAGGCAACATCACCCACGGCGTTCGCGGTAGAACGGGCCGTAAACTTACGGTTCTGGTAAACCCGCTGGTTGTAGCTGCTGCCCGGCACCTCGGCCTCGCCTGTCGGATCCCACCATTGCCGGCGCAAGTCGGTTGGCGACATCGTGTCATAGGTCGACTGGCTGATGCACTTGATACCCGTACGAACGGAACTGGAGTTGAAATTCCAGGACATGTAAGCATAGAAGGAATAGAAGTAAACCGTCTGGTCGTCCTGCGTCATCGCCGCATAGAGCGCGTCCTTCGTATCGGTCGTAATGTTCGAGAAACCACAAGTGACCTGGCTCTGGGTCATAATATGGTGACCAGCGGCCTCGGCTGTCTCGATACAAGCGGCCGCTACCTCGGCTGCCTCAGCATACTTCTGCTGCGCCAAAAGGACGCAGGCCTTGATACCCAAAGCCGAATACTCGCTATAGTGGTTGATATCCTCAGGCGTATAATCCGCCAACAGGTTGATGGCCTCATCCAAATCGGCCAAGATCAGGCGATAGACCTCCTCTACCGCAGTCCGTTCCATTGGCTCCACCTCTGATCTTACACGATAAGGCACGCCAGGCTGGCTATTGTCCTGCCCATTGCGATAAGGTTTCGCGTAAATCTGAACCAACTGGAAATGCGACCAGGCACGGATCACCAGGCACTCGCCCTTGATATGCCGGGCCAAAGCCTCCTCCGAATTCGGGAAGTTGGCCTCCAACCCCTCCAGGATCAGGTTCGCGTTGAGGATAAACTTATAATAGGTCTCCCACATACCCGAGTTATAGGAACTGGTCGAGTTCATGTTGTAAGACCAAGTCAAAAAGCCTTGGTGCCAAGTCTGCGTATCCCATGTCAAGTCATCGCCCAACGCCTCGCGACAAATCAAGAAACCAGGCTCACCGCCCATACCCTGGTTACCCAAATCTTGAGAGACCATCTTGCGGTGAATACCGTTCAAGGCAATATAGAGGTTCTCCAACGAGCTGTTGATCGTAGATTGTCCGGCGCTCTCAGTCGGAACCGTGTCCATATAATCACTCGAGCAGCCCGGCTGAAGCAACAAGCAACCTGTCAATAAAGCAAAAGGCAGAAACTTATATGATTTTATATTCTTCATGATAATCTTCTTTTTCATTAATGTAAATAATCCAATAAATTAAAATCAGAATGAGACATTCAAACCAATCGTCATGTTCTTGGCCGGCATATACTCATTATAGCTCAAACCACTGTAGTTCGCTTGCGGGTTCAAACCCTGGCGAGCCTTCAGCATGAAGAGGTTCTCAGCGCTCAGGTTAACACGTGCGCTCTTGATGCTCATCTTGCTCAGGATCGATTTTGGCAACGTATAAGACAAAGTCACCGTACGCAAGTTCAGATAGTTCGCGTTGGTCAACCAACGAGTTGAGTAGCTCTGCTCGATATTGGTCGAGTGCGTGGAGTTCGCGTCAAGGCGAGGCACGTCCGTAATATCACCCGGTTTCTGCCAAGCGTTCATGATGTCTGGCGACATGGAATAACCATACTCACCAACCGCCATCAAGTTCGCGTAGTTCAAGTCGAGCACCTTACCGCCCAACGAATAAGAGAATACAGCCGAAAGGTCGAATGCCTTATAAGTCAAGTTCACATTAAAACCACCATAAACCTTAGGAATAGCGGAACCACTCCAGTCGTATTTCGCGTAGGTGTAAGAGTTGGTCAACTTTTGGCCATCGATCTCCACGATAGAGTTCTTAGCCGCCGTTGTCATCGTTCCGTTTGCCTCGTTATAGGCCTCAGAGTCGAATACGTACAAACCGTCACCATTCTCCGGATTAACACCCCACCACTGACGCAACCAGAAGTCGTACATCGAATGACCTTCCATCAACTTCTTACTACCGTCGATAATACCCTTCTCACGGTTCTCATCCGGCAAGCGAGTCAACTTGTTATTAATGAACGTCGCGTTAACACCAATAGCCAGGCGCCAGTCTTTCATCTTCAGTACATCCACGTTCAAATCGATCTCGACACCTTGGTTACGAACCTTACCGATATTCTGTACAATCGACTCAATACCCGCGGACAAAGGCTGATTCACATTGAACAACAAGTCGCGAGAGGTCTTGCGGAAATACTCTACCGTACCTGTCAACCGACCGAACAAACCGAACTCAATTGCCGCATCAGAAGAGACCTGAGTTTCCCATTTCAGTCTCGTATTGGCCATACCCGACAGGTAAACACCCGCCTCCGTTCCGTTATTGATACCCAAGCCATAGAGCATTTGGTATGCATAATAATCTTGCTCACCGTCCGCATTCAAGATAGCGTCATTACCAGTCTCACCATAAGAGCCTCTCAATTTCAAGTTATCGATCCAGGTAATATCCTTCATGAAATCCTCCTGGCTCAAACGCCATGACAAACCGAACGAGTAGAAGTTACCCCAACGATTCTCTTTGCTGAAACGAGACGAACCGTCCCGACGGTAAGAAGCCGATACATAGTAACGATCATCATAATCGTAGTTAAAACGAGCAAAGTAACCCTCTTTCTTATAGTCGCGAGTGAATGAGCTCATTGAACTAATGTTTACGAAATTATCGAACTCATAAATACCCGATACGATCTCGGATGTTTTCATACCATAATTATACTGGTACTTATAGCTGTAGTTCTCATGACCTACCAAAGCCTCGATCGAGTGCTTGCCAAACGTGTTAGAATAGCTGATCAACTGGTTGAATGTCTGAGTCAAATAACGTCTGTGGCGAATACCCAAACGGCCAGGACCAGCGGTGCCATCACCCACGAACGGGTTCTCATAAACCTTCCGGTTGTCATCCTTATTATCAAACGCGTAATTCACGGTCAAATTCAAGCCCTCAATCGGGGTGATCGTCATATAAGTACGTGCGCTCGCGTTGGTCGACTCCAACAAACGGTCATTCCATAAGGTCTCGACAATAGCGTCACGGCCATTGCTCGACAAACGTGCACCATCGTAATCATATACATACTCAGCCGGATTCGTTGTCGGATTACCATCAGAATCCAAGTAAGCACCAGTTTCCAAGTCATGCTTATGGATTGGATAAATCGGGGCCATACCACGAACAAAGCGAGTCAAGTTACTATAAGAAGCGCTGTTATCCGAAGTCGAGGTAGAATAATTCGAGTTCGTGCGACTCAATCCCAGATTCAAACCGGACTTAAACCATTTTACCGGATAGATATTATAGTTCATACGACCAGAATAACGCTCATAATCGGTCTCAATCATATAACCCTTATCATTCAGATAACCAATAGAAGCATACATATCACTCTTGTCATTTGATGAGTTATAACTGATATTATACTCCTGGCGATGGCCTGTACGATAAGCTGCATCTTCCCAATCCAAATCGTCCGCCCACTTAATCGCGCTCGCGGAAGGATTCAGCATACCATCAAGACCCACAACCTCTGAATCGGCAATTCCCGAGAACGGGTTATATTTCAAAGTACTAACGATATTTGAAGACGCGAGCTGGGCAGCCTCAGCGGCGCTCTTGCCGGCCGTGATATACGAATTCTTCAACATCTGCCATTGCAATGGATAATAATCATAGATACCAACTGTCGCGTAATCTTTGTAAGCACGTGTTGACCAACCTTGTGAGATATTCAATGTGACACCGGCACCACTGGAGGCAGAACCTTTCTTCGTTGTAATCAAAACAACACCATTACCAGCACTCGAACCATACAAAGAGGTAGAAGCGGCATCCTTCAAGATTGTCATCGATTCGATATCATTCGGGTTGATACTGGCGATATCACCCGTGAAGATCGCGCCATCCACTACATACAATGGAGCGTTATCCGCATTGACAGATCCAAAACCACGAATTCGGATTGACGCGGACTCACCAGGCTGGCCGATAGAAGAGGTCATCTGGACACCAGACGCATTACCTTCCAACGCCGTCAAAGCATTAGACAACGGACGCATATCCAGCATAGCCGCACCTACCGTTGAAGCCGAACCAGTAAACGAGCTTTTCTTTGCCGTACCATAAGCTACCACCAAAACCTCATCAAGTGCTTGCGAGTCGGAAGCCATCTTTATCTGCATATGATTCTCAGCCTTGGCCTCCATACTCTTCATTCCCACATAAGAAAAAATAAGATCTGCTCCTTTTTTCACGGTCAACTCAAACTGACCATTAAAATCAGTAATGGTGCCGTTCGTTGTTCCTTTCTCTACTACGGAGGCTCCGATAACCGGTTCTCCGTCCTCTGCTTGAAGCACAGTACCTGTGATCTTCATCTCCTGCGCTATAATCGTGCCCATCGTCATCAGAAGACACCATAGCGTAAACGCGAACTTTCTCATCATAACTACGAACTAATTAGAATTAATGAATTAACAACTATTTTTAACAATCCCATAATTAACTTGCCTATCATTTTATCACCAATAAAACGGTCAAATATTAAATCATAATTAATTATTAGCGTTTTAATAACATGAAAATATTAACCGCAGAACACACAACCTCTATTCATACAACAGAATAAGTATCCAAATAACATCAAAACAACAACGATATAAGGCCACAATCCATATTACCATGTCTTTTTGATAAACTGGACTTAGCAAATGTATGGAATTTATTTATACTCGCAAAGGTTTTTTTAATTTTTATTTATCACTAAAATGTTAAAAATAAAGCCAGCTTTTGTTATGCACATCCATTCAAACTTTCTAGGCTTTCTCATAAACATTATCCATAACAATTTAAAACAACACGGACAGAACCGGACTTGGCAAAAGGAATCGGTTGATAATAAGCATAAAAAGGCCTCTCCACAACGAGTATTCGTCATGCGAGAGGCCTAAACGACAATCAAGTATCAATACATTATTTATAGGATATATTCCCTAGCTTAGCGATATTCCCCACCGAAGGAATTGTAGTAAAGAGACGTTCAAGCTCATCTGGTGTCAAATTGGTAGCTGGTGAAAAAGCATCCGATTCCATATAGCGGACCAAACTCAAATAAAACTGACGGGCCTCCGGCTTATCCAAAACGGAGCGTAAGTCAGCCGCACAAACCAATAATCGTCCTTCACCAACCTTAAACTCAAACAAAAGGCCCAACTTATGATTACGCTCTACATTATCAATCACCTGGACAATCGGCCGATAAGCAGCAGGCAAGAGATCCAGCACCATTGGTCGACTGCTCTTCACAATCGGGAACCACTGCCAATTGGTATGGTTCTCGGTCGGGAAACTAGCTAACGCCGGATGCGAGGGATCTGTCAAAACACCAAGCGTACCAGGCGAAACCTCTTTCCCGAGATTCTCACAAATGGTCTTAAACATTCTATAATTCCAATAATCCGTTTGGAACAAACCACCTACTGTCTGTTTCTCATAACGCTTATGATCTGGGAAAAGCAACACCTTTCCTCCAGACTTAAGACGGTTCAACATTGCCCTATCCACACGACGAGCTACTAGAATATCGTTCGATAATTGGGGTAAATTATCAGACGGATAAACCCATAAGGGATAACTGTTACGGAAACCAGTCCCCTCAATCGTCAAAACCAAAGTCAAACGCTCAGCCTCTTTAATTCCTTCCATCGGAACCTGGATTTTCCCAACATAAGCCAAATCGCCCTGACGAGCACTTAATGAGAATTCGCCACTTGAGAAAACGGCCTGATCATTATCAAGCAATTCCCAGCCCAACACCTTATCCGCCAAATCCGCCACGGAATAGTTCGCGACCTTTACTTCTCCCGACAGAGTCTCACCTCCGCTCCAACAAAACTTCTCCGTTATAAATAAAGGAACAACTTCCGAACACGATTGCCGCCACTCCTCAGGTGTGACAAGCCCCTTACTGTCCATGAACGCGTCAAGCACGCCAACATAAGCAGAACCTTGGCCTGGATAATCTTGTAAGTCGAGCAACTGGAAACCACCCCATGGATAAGTACGCAAATTCATCTCCATATCCGCCCGAAAAAGGATAGCCGCCCAAGTACCAGAAGCTTTCATGAAATCAGTCGCCTGATCAGCCATCCCTGCCGCCTCTAACCGCCGCTTAAAGACCGCCATATTCCAAGGCTTCAAGACTCCGGTGTATTTCTCCATCTCCGCATAATTCGGATAAACCTGAAATTGTCCTGTCTCATGACTGATAACAGGGACAGGCGAGAGTTCAGACGCTTTTGTAAAGTCCATCACCGTATTTGGATAGGTATGGTTCAAATAACCACCATCCTCAGCATCAGCAAACGAGAAAGAGGCACGGGCATGCGTATCAAAGGTACCTGGTGTCTCGCCACCTACTCGACAAGCAGTATAATAGTCCTCGCCAGCCATCGGTCCTTTAAAACCTAAATTATTATTTGAGCCAGCCGCATAGAGTGGACGAGGATCATCCTTCTTAAAAGCATCCAACAACTCCGCCAATCCCTCATCACCGTTCATCTCATTACCAAGACCAAACATAACAAATGAAGCATGGTCGGCATACGCCTCTAACGAATGGCGTCCCTCTTTCAACAAGAAATCCATCAACGTACGATCGGAAGCCTCGACATGCCCCCAAATCGGCAATTCCGGCTGCAAATAGATTCCTTCCATATCCGCCGCCTCAAAACAGGCTTCGGGCGGACACCAGGAGTGAAAACGCCAATGATTAATACCATAATCCTTACCAACACGGAAATAATGACGCCAGGTTTCTACATCCATAGCCGTATGAGCTGTCAACGGGAAAACACAAGCGTCATGTTTTCCTCGTAAGAATGTCACCTTATCATTAATATGGAACTGCTTGTCTTTAGCCTCAAAACGACGAAGACCAAAACTCTTTGTCGTCTCATCAGAAAAGCCATCTCCCTCTAATCTCAAATCAAGGCGATAGAGCGCTGGATCAAACTCACTCCAGCAACGGGCCGTATCGCTTAAATTGATATCAAACGAGAAAGAGGGCTGACTCATATCCACCTCCACAATTTCCATCGGCGTCTGATGCGGTTTGTCCGTATTCCAAGCCGTTGCCTGATACTTTAACTCTGCCTTACCTCCCAAACTGGAACGATCACGCCAATCAATCTCAACTCGTGCCATTTTCTTTTCCCAATCCGGTAAGATACGGACATGTTCTATACCTTGAGCCGGACGACTCTCCAAATAAAACTGTCCAATAACACCATTCCAGTTTGTCTGCGTGGAAGGAGAATAAGCATGGGAAGAATTTATCACCTGTTCTGGTACTCCGCCACCATTATCCACCCGAATTGTGATCGTGTGCTCTCCAGGAGTCAAAAATGAAGAAAGATCATAGGCCTGCGCTGTTGAGATATCGTTAGACTGGCCGATCTTCTGGTTATCTACCCAAAGTGTCGTCGGTTTTGTTCGTTCCATCACTAAACGGATATCCCGTCCTTCCCATTCCGATGGGATCACAACTTTTCTAGAGTACCAGACTTTTCCTACATATGCATACTCTCTTGAAAGAGAAAAGGTCTCCTCATGTTTTTCATTTAATGGACCGATCTTGGCAAGATCGGTTGTTCCGGGCAGACGCATGGAGTCTGTTGTCTCCAGATTCCACCACCGCTCATGCTCACCTATGTCAGTACTGTCTAGGCGGACTGCCCAGTTATCCTCAAGACTCATCCTCGAACGAGGTTCTTTCTCACCTGTACCAGCACAACCTATGAGACAGCTAGCCAAACAAAGAGAGCTTAAAAACTTCCCCACCAATATTTGTCTATTCATAAATGATTTCTTTATATTTTCCTCTAATTAACAAAGTAAAAGATAAAAAACCAATATTAGCCATTCAATCTCTTAATAATCCGTAAGAACTATCCCAAAATAGGAACTATTTTTCCCAGTCAAGAAAAAGCCCTATCTTTGCCTACACATTTATTAATATATGTATTCCGAATGAAACTCAACCATGCGCCCAACCCATTCGCGCTCATTCCACTGGTCGTATTCCTCGTGGCCTATCTTGTAGTTTCCATCGCTGCGGGCGATTTCTATAAGATGCCTATTACTGTAGCTTTCCTACTGGCATCAATAGTCTCTATCGCAATCTCCAAAGGAGGAAAACTAAGCAACCGGATCGAGCAATACTGTCGGGGAGCCGCCAACAGCAATATTATGCTCATGGTCTTAATATTCGTGTTGGCGGGCGCTTTTGCCCAAACAGCCAAATCAATGGGAGCCATAGACGCAACTGTCAACTTGGCTCTCTCCATCTTGCCGGGGAATCTTCTAGCGACCGGAATCTTCATAACAGCATGCTTCATCTCGACATCGGTTGGCACGTCGGTTGGCACGATTGTCGCTTTAGCTCCCGTAGCTGTCGGTATTGCGGAACGAGCTGGCATCCCCGACGCCATGATGCTTGGTGTCGTCATTAGCGGAGCAATGTTTGGCGATAATCTCTCTTTCATCTCCGACACGACAATCATCGCCACCCGTACACAAGGATGCGAAATGTCTGACAAGTTCAAGGTCAATATACGAATTGCCCTACCAATCGCATTGGTCACCGCAATCATCTATACCATCATTGGTGATCATTTCAGTGCAACGGAAAGCACCGGCCCCGTCGAATGGATTAAGGTTGTTCCTTATCTTATCGTCATTGCCACAGCCATCGCCGGAGTAAACGTGCTATTGGTACTTTTCCTGGGCATCCTACTCTCAGGCCTTGTTGGTCTATTTACAGGAGGATTCGACATTTGGGGCTGGACCGCCGCAATGGGCTCTGGTATTACCGGCATGGGTGAACTGATCATCATCAGTCTTTTAGCAGGAGGAATGCTTGAGATGATTCGTTTCAATGGAGGAATTGACTGGATTATCCTTAAACTAGTCTCACGGGTGCGTGGACGAAAAGGAGCAGAAGGTTGTATCGCAGCACTTATCAGTCTCGCCAACCTCTGTACAGCGAACAACACGATCGCCCTGATCATGACCGGATCGATCGCAAAAGACATTGCCAATAAGTTTGGGGTAGACAGCCGACGAAGCGCCAGTCTCCTCGACATCTTCTCCTGCTTCGTACAAGGCATAATTCCTTATGGCGCTCAAATACTGATTGCCGCAGGACTAGGCAATACCTCGCCAATCGAGATCATGCGCTATCTCTATTATCCTTATCTTTTGGGATTAGGTGGACTAATCGCCATCTTGACGGGTTATCCTGGGAAATATACTAAAGGAGCAACTCAATCCAACTGATAATTCTTTAGCTTGTTGTAGAGTGTCTTTCGGTCAATTCCCAACAACTGTGCCGCCTTTGTCTTATTGTTTCCGGCCTCTCGCAACGCTTGAAGAATCTTTTCTCGCTCATGCGTCTCATCCTTTAACCGGACATTTGCCGCCCGTGGGGCATCCAACAGCTCCTCGGGCAATTCCGCCCGGGTAATATAACGCCCCGTTGCCAACAAGGTAGCATATTTAATCACGTTTTTCATCTGCCGCAAATTACCCGGCCACGGATATGAGAGGAAAAGTTGGATCGTATCCGGATCGAAACCGATGATATCTTTTCCAAGCTCGCTGTTCGCTAAATCCAGGAAATGGTTGGCGAACAATAACAGATCCTCCTTCCGCTCCTTCAAGTCGGGAATACGAACCGTGAACTCGTTGATACGATGATAGAGATCCTCTCGAAATTCTCCACGATCAATCGCCATCCGTAAATTCTCGTTCGTTGCCGATACCAGACGAACATTTATAGGAATCTCCTGATTGCTACCTACCGGTTTCACCCGTCGCTCTTGTAACGCCCGCAATAACTGAACCTGGACCTCGTAGGTCAGATTACCGATCTCGTCCAAGAAAATTGTTCCACCTTGGGCAGCTACGAAAGCGCCAACCTTATTATCAACAGCGCCAGTAAACGAGCCTTTAACATGACCGAAAAACTCCGACGCGGCAAGGTCTTTTGGTATCGCACCGCAATCGACAGCCACAAAAGGCGCTGAACGACGATTACTCTGCTCATGGATCCGACGGGCAATGTACTCTTTTCCCGTTCCGCTCGCTCCAGTTACCAACACAGACATATCAGTTGGAGCCACCAAACGCACATGCTCGTACAACTGACGAGCCGCACGACTTTGCCCCTCGATATACAAGGAATCGCTAACAGGTTGGCGGACAGGCTCACGTCTATCTTCAGCGACTGGCCGCTTTTCATCTCCTCCTAGCAATTCTCGAATTTTACCCAACAACTCATCTGGATTCAGAGGCTTGGCAATATAATCAGCCGCTCCAAGTTTCATTGCCTGTACGGCTGTCTGTATCTCGGCATAACCAGTCATGATAATCAACGGAATCGACAAACCTTTTTCCTTCAACCATTTCAGCAGATCGATCCCATCATCATCCGGCAAGCGAAGATCTGAGATGATCAAATCAAATTTAGTGTCCGCGATCTTGCGCTTCGCTTCTTGTATCAGCGAGGCGCTCTCCACCACGAACCCCTTCTTTCCCAGCCAGGTTTTCAGCATCAGGGAAAAGGTTATATCGTCTTCTATTATCAGGATTGAGAGCATATCGGCTTATTTTGATTTCACAAAGTTACAAATAAAAAGTGACAAACTGAATAAAGCCATAAAGTTATTGACATTTAGTCAATTTTGCAGGAAGTTCCTCTATATTAGAAAGGACAGGCCGCATCTTAATCAAATGATAAATCATTTATTCCTATTTCCACTCATAATACCGCACCCAATCGATCTCCATATAGACTGGCAATTGCTCCGGATCGATCGGACCGACCCAACTGCCACCCAATTGGGAATCCAGGCGAAGATGGAACGGATCGTACGCGAAGGGGAATTGTCCATCCTTGCCACCATTAACCTTCGGATAGCAAATGGAACGCTGCCCGTTCGTGAAATAGACCAAACTATCCGGATACATCTCCACCGCATAGACATTAAAGCCCTCCTTATCGATAGGCGCCGTCGCGTATTTGGGCGGATCATTACGTTCGAGGTTAATCGTATAATAGGAATGGGAAGTCTGATAGACAAAATCATCATAATTCAGATGCTCCATGATATCGATTTCCCCGCCATAAGGATAAGGAATAGGATCCGGACACATCCAAATGGCTGGCCAATAGCCTTGAGCGCATTTCACCTTGGCACGGATCTCAACACGTCCGAACTTGAATTCCTTTTTATAACGACTCCATATTCCTCCTGTCAGATAGGCAGCCGTATCTTCCGGATGTCGGGTATTGCGCACGGCCATTAACCGGATGGTACTATCCGTCCATTGATATAACTCCTCGTACGGCGCCATATAGGTCGCCCAACCACCACCTCTCGGAATAACGGACCAAATGGTCGTATCCAATTGCCCGGCATTAAAATTCTCCTCCCACGTCAACACCCACCGGGGCGTTTTTTGGCAACTGACACAAACCAAGAACGTCAAGACAAACAACCCATAATATATTTGTTTCATGATTTCTTATTTTTATAATAAACACACCTTTACAATACGTCTCTCCCCACGTGCGCCAAGGCCTCCTTTTCCTCACGTGAGCGCTCACATGCCACCTCTTCCGGTGATAAGGCGATAAAGATAACGCTTTTCAAGCAATTAACAGCAATCTTCAGAGAACCATTTGGACTTCTCCGGCCAGGCACAATTTTTCCCCGGACATAACGCCAGTCCTTTCCGAAGGAAACTCCAGCCCGATCCGAAAAGGACTCTAATCCTTTCCGAAGGAAACGCCCCTTCCCTCCGTATGGAAATCCGCACGCTTAAGCCCGTTCCCGAATTCCCGCAATAAAAATTCCAACGCGCTGCAGCGGAAGGACAAATCCACTGTCAAGTGCCCCTCTCTTTCCGATAAAATAAAAGCCCCAACCGAAAGGCTATCTGAAGAATTTTACCTAAGTTTGCGTAATTTAAGACCAATAGTGAATTCACTTCAATTTTAAATAAACATGAAAACAAATCAAAACAGGAAAACATTTCCTCGTGTCCTCACGCTGTGTGCCGTAGCCGCGACATCGGCGTTCTTATGGGGATGCGGACAAGCGGGCGGCCCGACAGAGTCGTTCGAGCGGTCGGACTACTACACGAGAGGCATCGGCTCCTATCCGGGATCACCGAGCGAGGATTTCTCGCCCTCTTTGGCGCCCGATCCTTCCACTTACCGGAACATCGCTCACCTGCGTAGCGCCTACGCCTCATCGAGCCACGACTACAACCTGGTGGCCCAGCTGGTGACGGACGGTATCATCACCGATAAGGAACCGCAGTATATCGACCTGCTGACCGCCAATGGAGAAGTACCTCGTCGTGAGCGCGAATGGATGATCGACGAGGGTCCCTACTCAAGAAACCAGACAACGGGTGGCGACGCTTTCTTCCAGTTCTCGCTGAACAATTTCCAGGAGAGCGCCGACAAGGTTCAATTCCGCGGCGTAGTGGCCTACGAGCAAGATAAGGCGACAAAAGGTTATGCCTTCATCTGTCAAGGATCGAACGACGGCCAGAACTGGACCGACCTGGGCTCGCTGAAGGGAAGCGGCCTGCCGGGCAAGGCTTCCGCCTACCAGTTGCATTCCGATCCGAACAAGCAGAGCGCGCAAGTATCCTTGCCTACCCGCCAACTCAATGAGTCGTTCAAGCTCGATAACCCGGGCCAATACGCTTACTACCGTACTTGCCTGAAGATGGAAGGGGCTGTCAATTGGACGCTCATGGAGATGAATTTCTACAAGAACGACGAGTTGGTGGACCTCAAGCCCTCAAAGTTCTTCAACAGCGCCTGGATGAGCGAGACGAACGGCCAGGAATGGGTTTATGTCGACCTGGGCTCACGCTCAACATTCGACAAGGTGAAACTGCACTGGATTGAGAAAGCGACACAAGGCAAAATTCAGACCTCCGACGACGCCAAGCAATGGACCGACGCGGCAACCCTGCCGGGCGGCGAGGGATTGGTCGACGAGATCAGCGTCAAGGGTAACGCCCGTTACGTACGTGTCCTCATGGAACAGGCTGCCGGCAAGCACTATTTGCTGAGCGAACTGGAGGTGATGGGTAAAGGCGGCTTGGTACCGACACCAGCGGCCATGCCTGCGGCCAGCGAGAAGGAAATTCGATTGTCGGGCGGCAACTGGCGCCTGCAACGCGCCTCGGAAGTGAGCGCCACAGGCGAGGAGATCTCTACCAGCGCCTTCAATCCCGAGAACTGGATCGTAGCGACCGTTCCTGGTACGGTATTGACCAGCTATAAGAACATCGGCGCTATCCCCAACCCGAATTTCGGTTCCAACATTTTGAATGTCTCCGAGTCGTTCTTCAACTCCAATTTCTGGTATCGCGACGAGTTCAACCTGCCGGAAGGATTCAAGAAGGATCGGTTGTTCCTTAACTTCGATGGTATCAACTGGAAGGCAAATGTCTTTGTCAATGGCAAGAAGGTCGGCCGTATTGAGGGTGCCTTCATCCGTGGACAGTTCGACGTGACCGACGTAGTCGTGCCGGGCAAGAACGTCGTTGCCATCGAGATCGTCAAGAACCTGCACATCGGAGCCATCAAGGAGAAGAACAAGCAGAGCACCGACTTCAATGGCGGTATCCTTGGAGCCGACAACCCGACATTCCATGCCTCGATCGGTTGGGACTGGATCTCAACCATCCGCGGACGTAATATCGGTATCTGGAATGACGTGACCCTGACCACGACCGGAAAGGTTACTGTTGCCGACCCGCTGGTCGAGTCTGTCCTGCCGTTGCCCGATACGACATCCGCGACACTGACCGCCGAGGTTATCGTGAAGAACCACGACGCGGCTGCCGTGAAAGGTACTCTGGAGGGCAAGATCGGCGACATCACCTTCCAAAAGGCGATCGAGCTGGCCGCCGGCGAGGAGAAAGCGGTGGTATTCGACGCCAAGGAGTTCGAGCAGCTGAAGATGCAGAACCCACGCCTCTGGTGGCCGAAGGGCTATGGATCGCCAAACTTGTACGACGCAAACTTCACCTTCAAGGTGGGCGACCAGGTTTCCGACTCGAAGGACTTCAAGGTGGGTATCCGCCAAATGACCTTCAATGAGAACAACCATATCCTCAATCTCTTCATCAACGGACGCCGCTTCATCGGACGTGGCGGTAACTGGGGATTTGGCGAGAACAACCTGAACTATCGCGGACGTGAGTACGACATCGCCGTGGCTTACCACGCGGACATGAATTTCACCATGATGCGTAACTGGGTCGGCATGATCGGCGATGAGGAGCTCTACGACGCTTGCGACCGCCACGGTATCATGATCTGGCAAGACTTCTGGTTGGCTAACCCGGCCGACGGACCCGATCCTTATTATCCTGACATGTTCATCGCCAATGCCGAGGATTATGTGCGCCGTATTCGCAGCCACGCCTCTATCGGTCTCTATTGCGGACGTAATGAGGGTTATCCTCCCAAACAGATCGACGACGCATTGCGCCGTATCGTGAAAGATGAGCATCCGGGCTTGCATTATATCTCCAGCTCGGCGGATGACGTGGTCAGCGGACACGGTCCATACCGTATGCTGCCGGCTAAGGTTTACTTTACGCTCGAGGCAGGCAACGACAAGTTCCACAGCGAGCGCGGTATGCCAAACGTCATGACTTACGAGAGCTTTAAGCGTACCTATTCCGACGAGGGCATGTGGCCGCAATCGAACGAATGGGGAATCCACGATTATACGATGGAAGGTGCCCAAGGCTGTACGTCGTTCAACGAGATCATCGCCAAAGGTTATGGCGAGCCGCAGAACGCCAAGGAGTTTACCGAGTTGGCTCAATGGGTTAACTACGACGGACACCGCAGTATGTTCGAGTCACGCAGCAAAAACCGTATGGGCTTGCTGATGTGGATGAGTCATCCTTGCTGGCCGTCAATGGTATGGCAGACCTACGACTACTATTTCGAGCCGACAGCCGCCTACTTCGCGATCAAGAAGGCTTCCGAGCCGTTGCATATCCAATGGAACCCAGCGACTGAGGAGATCGAGGTAGTCAACTACAGCGCAGGCACCCACAACGGACTGACCGCGAAGGTACAGATCCTGAAGATGGATGGAACAGTCGCTTGGGAGAAGGAGGCGAAAGTAGACAGTAAAGAGGACACGACCAACAAGTGCATCAAGCTGGAGTATCCGTCAGACATCACGAAGGTACACTTCATCAAGCTGTACCTGATCGAGAATGGTCAAGTCATCTCCGAGAACTTCTACCACCGCAGTCTGGAGGAGAACAACTATCAAGACCTGAAACAATTGCCGAAGGTTGCCCTGCAATCGAATGTCAACAGCGCTAAAGGCGAGGATGGCACCTGGAACGCGACCGTCACTGTCGAGAACCCAAGCCAGACGCCGGCCCTGATGATCCGCGTCAACGTTGTAGGCGACCAGGATGGCGAGCAGTTCCTGCCGATCTTCTACTCGGACAACTATTTCGCGTTGATGCCGGGCGAGAAGAAAGAGGTAAAAATCAACTGGAAGGATGTCGATACCAGAGGTAACGCACCGAAGGTAGAGATCACGGGCTACAACGTCCAATAAATCCTCCCTTACTAAATACCCAAAATGCCAACCATCGCAAGGATGGTTGGCATTTTCTTCATAAACCGTTTGAGAGATCAGTCGCTGAGCATCCACTGGATCAACTCACGCATATAGAGCCGGCTATCCTTACCCCACCAACGACTCAACATCTTCCTCGAGACATTACGCTCGCCATCCTCATAACCCATGAGCAGCCCAACCATTGTATCGGCAGCCACAAACAGCTTGCCACCATTTGGCAACTTCACAAAAGAGGCATGCAGATAGCCTTGCTCCATGCAAACACTTGCCGGTACGCCTCCTCGCATCAAGCGGGCTCCACTATAAGGAATCTCACGACGCCCTCCAAAGATCTCATTCTCAAAACTGACAGCCCCACAATTTCCGGGAAGACCTTTTACATCAGGTCCAAACTCTATCCCGAACGGACGAGTGATATCATTGGCACCATAACGCGTTATGTCAACCCGATGTTCATCATCCACAAAAAAGAGCAAACAACCTCCTCCTTTCACGAAATCCACGATCGCCTGTTTCTCCACTGCCGTGATATCACGCTGTAACGTGTTAGAGAGAGGCGAGAGCATAATCAATACATCAACGTCGCTCAACAAACCGGCATTGATCTCCGAGCTATCGTTGACCAGTAAACGAGCACCACACTCTCCAACAATCGCTTCATACCCAGGAATGACCTCTGGATAAGTCTCAAATCCAGGCTCAATTCCCCGACATTGTCCATGCGACAAGTCAAACATGACCGTTTTCTGACCAGCCTTAATGGAACAGGGCCACGCCAGAAATAAAACCAAAAAACAAGAAACTATCCTTAGCATTCCTATGACTGTTCAAGAAGATAAGCGTCTTACGACCATTTTACAGGCTCACTCAGGATATTTCCATCCGCCGCATCCGCAGCCGAGAACGTTTCCCCTTTATATTGCACGCACAACATCACAAGAGGAGTCGTGCCATTGTTGCGCACCGAACGCTTTCCCGCAGGAGCGACACGTACTACGCTTCCTTCACTTATCGGGAAAACCACACCATCTACCTGAAATTCGCCCGAGCCTGCCAAAAAGAAATAAAGTTCCTCATGATTCTTGTGTGTATGCAGGAAACCAGTCTCCGTTCCTGGCTGAAACAACTGAAATGAGAATTCGGCACCCGTCACTCCCAAAGCCGCACCACCAAACACTTTACCTGGAATCTTTATTTCAGGCCCCAATTCCAAAATGTACTCACCAAGCTCATTTAACCTACCAACACTAATCGCGCTAAAATTCTCCGCCGAAGCGACATTCTCAATCTTTTTCATAACTCTATCTATAAATTTATATTGTACTGATAACGACACGAAAGTATAGACTATAAATTTATAAAACAAGAAGTTACGTTCATATCAGCAAGTTACCAGGAAGTTACTATCACAGGAAAAGAACCAATTGCGCCAACAAAAAAATATGAAAAAAATTGGCGCATCCCAAAAGCATGGTATATTCGGATAAGACAATTACATATCGGATTAATCCTTAAATTCGCGGAAAAACAGAAAACGATATGGATTTACGAATTTGCCTGATTGGTATTCTCGCTTTTTTAACCGGCTGCGCGTCGGAGGAGAGTTATAAGAATGAAGACTATTATCCCGAACAACCAGACTATGCGGACAGCCGCTATTGGTACCAATGCCCAACGGAAGATGGAAAGGCGGCCGATGTCTTCTATATCGTACCAACTTGCATTTGGGACTGGGTAACGAGCGCAGGTGATACTTGTCATTATATGAATCCACTCGACCCGTCGCAACGCAAGGCGGTCGACCAATCGGAATATTTAGGCTATGCCCTTTTCTCAAAAAGTTGCCGTTTCTATGCGCCTTATTACAGGCAAATCACCATGCAATCGTGGATGCAAGAGACCGATGAGATTGAGCGCCGTTATCAAGTAGCTCACCAGGACATTATCTCGGCCTTCCGTTATTACATGGACAATCTCAATCAAGGACGCCCCTTTATTTTGGCCGGACACAGCCAAGGAGCGAAAGCGGTTATCGAGTTATTGAAACATACACTGACCGCCGATGAGTACGAGCGACTGGTTGCCGCCTACGCCTTCGGTTTCACTGTCAGTCAGGAAGAATTGGATCGCTATCCCTATCTGCGACCCGCCAACGACTCGATCGACACACAAGCGCTGATCTGCTACAACTCCGTCTCCCGACCGGAAGTGGTCTCTCCCCTTTTCGCCAACAACCGGGCCATCATCAATCCCCTGAACTGGCGAACTGACGAGACTCCTGCCGCTCCTTCCGAGAATCTGGGCAGTGTCTTTTTCCATGCCAATCAAAGCTCGGACACGCTGTTCCAAACCGTGGGCGCCAGGATCGATGCCTCAATCCACAGCCTTATAATAGAAGGACTGGACGATGAGGCCTATTTCATCCCCAGCATCCAGTCCCTCTTCCCTAAAGGTAATTATCACGTACAGGAGATCAACCTCTATTTCCTGAACTTGCAACAGAACCTGGAACGGCGGATTCACGCGTATACCACTCGTAAATCCTCTTGACGCCCTCCTCGATCTCGATCTGATGATGCCAACCTAACCGATGCAGTTTTGTCACGTCGGTTAGCTTGCGCATCGTGCCGTCCGGCTTGGTCGCGTCGAAACGGATCTCGCCCCTGAAGCCTACCGCCTCACGGATCAATTCCGACAGTTGGGCGATGGTCAGCTCCTTGCCCGTACCGATATTAATGTGGCAGTTCCGGATATCCTTTTCTCCCGGCTGGTACGTATCCTTAAAGTCCACACGCTCCATCACGAAGACCGTCGCGTCCGCCATCTCCTCGCTCCAGAGGAACTCACGCAGCGGCTTGCCCGTGCCCCAAAGCTCCACCCGATCCGGATAGATGCCATATTTCCCAAGGATCGTCCGGATGGCCTCCTCCGAAGCCGAGCCGTCCACCTTCTCGACAGGACGTTTGTCCAGGTCCAGACGCACGGCCTCCCAATCACCCTCATTCAGGCATTTGGCCAGATGGATCTTGCGGACCATCGCCGGCAGCACGTGGCTGTTCTCCAGATGGAAATTGTCGTTCGGCCCATAAAGGTTGGTGGGCATCACGGCGATGTAGTTGGTGCCGTATTGCAGGTTGAAGCTCTCGCACAGCTTCAGGCCGGCGATCTTGGCGATCGCGTAAGGCTCGTTCGTGTATTCCAGCGGAGAGGTCAGCAACGCCTCCTCCCGCATCGGCTGCCCCGCGTCGCGCGGGTAGATGCAGGTGCTGCCCAGGAAGACCAGCTTCTTCACCCCATGCCAGTAACTCTCACCGATCACGTTCTGTTGGATCTGGAGATTCTGGTAGATGAAATCGGCCCGGTAGAGGCTGTTGGCCATGATGCCGCCCACATGAGCCGCCGCCAGGATCACATATTCCGGTCGCTCCTCGTCAAAAAAACGCTTGACGGCCACCCCGTCGAGCAGGTCCAGCTCGGCGTGCGTGCGCCCAACCAGATTCGTATAGCCCTTCTCCTGAAGGTTCTTATAGATGGCCGAGCCAACCAGTCCCCGGTGGCCCGCCACATAGATTTTTGCGTTCTTATCGATCATGATGCCGCTCTCCTATTCCTCCTTGTCCAGTTGCGCCTTCAGGTGCAGCTTTTTCACGAACCTCATGTCGTGCTTCACCATGATCTTCACCAGATCCTCGAACGAGGTCTTGCGGGGGTTCCAGCCCAACAAGGTCTTCGCCTTGGTCGGGTCACCCAGCAATTGCTCCACCTCGGCCGGACGGAAATATTTCGGGTCTACCTCGACCAATACCTTTCCCGTCGCCTGGTCGATGCCCTTCTCGTCGACGCCCTCGCCTTCCCAGCGCAGCTCAATGCCGACCTCATGGAAAGCCAGCGTACAGAACTCGCGGACCGTGTGATACTCGCCCGTGGCGATCACGAAATCCTCCGGCGTCTCGTGCTGCAGGATCAACCACATACACTCCACGTAATCCTTCGCGTAACCCCAGTCGCGCAAGGCGTTCAAGTTACCCAAGTAGAGCTTATCCTGATAGCCCTGGGCGATACGGGCCGCCGCCAAGGTAATCTTGCGGGTCACGAAAGTCTCGCCCCGGCGTTCCGACTCATGGTTAAAGAGGATACCGTTGACGGCGAACATCCCGTAGCTCTCCCGATAGTTCTTCGTGATCCAGAAGCCATACTGCTTCGCCACGCCATAAGGCGAGCGGGGGTAGAAAGGCGTCGTCTCCTTTTGGGGAACCTCCTGCACGAGGCCGAACAACTCAGAGGTCGAGGCCTGATAGATCTTTGTCCGCTTCTCGTAACCCAGAAGGCGTACCGCCTCCAGCAAACGCAACGTGCCGATAGCGTCGGCCTCGGCCGTATATTCCGGCACGTCGAAAGAGACCTTCACGTGGCTCTGCGCCGCCAGGTTATAGATCTCATCCGGCTTCACCTCGCGGATGATGCGCACCAGCGAGCTGGAATCCGTCATGTCGCCCCAGTGCAGGTTCACCAGGCGCTTGTTCTTCATGTCGCGCACCCACTCATCCAAATACAGATGCTCGATTCGACCCGTATTAAAAGAGGAAGAACGGCGCATAATGCCGTGCACCTCATATCCTTTCTCGATCAAAAACTCCGCCAGGAACGAGCCGTCCTGGCCGGTAATACCTGTAATTAAAGCGATTTTCGCCATATCTTTATTCTTATAAATATTTTATACTATACGTATTGAACACCCTCTTTTCCCAAAACGGGAAACGCGAAAATAACAAATCAACCCAATACCCCATCACCTTTATTAGGTATTTATCCAAAAATACTTCTTTTATAATAGGGTTATTTCCTAAATATTCCTATCTTGCGACACAAACAGCAGTTATATCATGAAACCATTGAATCATATCATACAAACAAGCCTACACATACTCCTGATCTTCTCTTTCACCTTGACTTGCCAAGGTTGTGAGGAGAATGATAAGGACCTGCAACTACGCAGCCTGGAGAACGAGACCTATTTTTGGGAAAACGCCAAAGACGCCGCCCAACGCCTGGGAGAGATCATGTATCACAGCGAGAATGGCAAAAAGGTAAGCGAGCGTTTCAAGCTCGTACAGATCTCAGACCCACACCTGTCGGATTATTCGCCCAGTTGTCATTACGACAACCCGATCAATCTGATCCAAGCCGTCAAATTCGCCAACCAACAAGAGTTGAAGATTAACGCTCTGGCCGCTACGGGAGACTTTATCTCCTATAGCGACGACAAAGAGAAAGCTAAAAATTATATGCGTTCGTTCAATCACTTTTTCTTGTGGGAGAATTTCATTCCATCATTTGCCTGTACAGGTAATCACGACTGCAACATGGACGGCAACGCCAATGTCTCCGTGATTACAAAAGCAGAAATCCATGAGATTCTCTTCACCGGAAATAACAACGCGACTCTCCATCAGCCTGATGGAGAAAATTACTATTATGCGGATGTCGCCAATCCACAAGGAGGCTACATCCGATTCATAGCGCTCGATATGCTGGACCAACCAACTACTCGTTACAACACATTGCACAATGTCATTTTTTCGTCTGAACAGATACAATGGCTCATTCAGGTCGCCCTAAAAGAGAGCATGACCGACAATCACAGCGTAATCATCCTGACTCATTACCCATTCCAACCCTATTCAGGAAACGCATCCACTTATTTATGCGATGGAAATTATATACATCCCTGGTCCATGATTCCCGAGATTATTGAGGCCTTCCGTGGACGGACAACCCTAAATAAGATCTATAAAAACCGAAGCATTCGTACAGAGGATATCCGTGTCGAAGCGGATTTCAGTGACTACCAAGGCGAGTTCATTTGTTATTTAGGAGGTCATGCCCATTGCGATGCCTCTTTCAGTATAGAGGATCTGGAGAACCGGAACTCCTCGCTTCTTCCACAAAGAATGTTCCTTTGCACCAACCTGGCTCCAAGCGAGAAAGGACAAATATATAACTCTGTTGAGCGCACGGAAGATACCCCCTCGAGCAATAGTTTCAGGATCTACGCGATCGATACTGTCGAGAAGAAGATCTTTGTCACCTTCTTCGGTGCCCATAAGTCGTCAGCCAAATCCATCTCGGAGGTCAGCTATTAACGACCGATGCAGTGATAAGTCATGCCCGCCTCTTCCAATTCGGCCTTATCGTAAATGTTGCGCCCGTCCAAGACTAAAGGATGGGCCATCAGCTTCTTGATCACGGCCCAAGATGGCATACGGAACTCTTTCCATTCCGTCACGACCAACAAGGCATCCGCATCGATCACGGTCTCATAAATATCCTTGCCATAGGCGATCTCTCCATCCTGGAAACGACGACGAGCCTCATCCATAGCGACCGGATCGTAAGCCATCACCCGACAACCCGCCTCGCGCAGTAACCGGATCAAAACCAACGACGGCGCCTCACGCATATCATCGGTCTCAGGCTTGAAAGCCAAGCCCCATAACGCGATCCGACGTCCGGCCAAATCGCCACCATAATAATTGGATAACTTACGGAAAAGAATAGACTTCTGGGCTTCATTGACCGCCTCGACCGCCTCAAGGATCCGCATCGGATAATCATGGTCGGCAGCGGTCTTCACCAATGCCTTCACGTCTTTCGGGAAGCAGGAACCACCATAGCCACAACCAGGATAAAGGAAACGACTGCCTATGCGGGCATCCGTGCCAATCCCTTTCCGGACCATATTGACATCAGCCCCGACTATCTCACACAAGTTAGCGATCTCGTTCATGAAGCTAATTCGTGTAGCCAACATCGCGTTCGCCGCATATTTGGTCATCTCCGCCGATGGAACATCCATAAAGATCACCCGGAAATTATTCAGCAAGAAAGGACGATAGAGTTTCGACATCAGCTTGCGGGCACGTTCCGACTCCACGCCAACCACGACCCGATCGGGACTCATGAAGTCCTTGATCGCCGCTCCTTCCTTCAGGAACTCTGGGTTGGAAGCGATGTCAAAATCGATTGCCACCCCACGAGCCGCCTGCTCTTCGAGAATAACCTGCTTAATCTTGCGAGCTGTCCCGACCGGAACGGTACTCTTCGTCACGACCAGGATATAACGGTTCATATAGCGACCGACGGTTCGGGCGACCTCCAACACATAACGCAAGTCGGCACTACCATCCTCATCTGGCGGCGTTCCTACGGCACAAAACAGCACCTCCACCTCGTCGAGGCATTCCCTGAGATCAGTCAGGAAACGTAAGCGCCCCGCCATCATATTGCGATTCACCATCTCATCCAAGCCTGGCTCATAAATCGGCATCACTCCCTTTTTCAAGCCTTCGATCTTTTCACGGTTCACGTCAACGCAATACACCTCCGTTCCCATCTCAGCAAAGCAGGTACCTGTTACCAAGCCGACATAGCCTGTTCCAACAATCGCTATCTTCATATTCCTATCTTACTTTTCTTTTATCGCGAATTTAGGCATAATTCCCCAAGATCCGAATCAGGAATCCAGCCGAAAGACCAACAGCGAGATCGATTTCGGGGGGAAGACATAAGTCCATTGCTCTGTAGGTGACAGGGCCACACGCTTGTAACGCGGGACGACACGCTCCGGGTCATCGAACGTATTCCGGTCCTCCGGCTCACCGGACATCTCCCAGACCTCAAACTCATTACTAACATTCAGGCCATTGATATGCAAGGCTGTCCGCTCGTCGTGAAAGGTCGTGTTCACCACTTTTATATAAAGAAGTTGTTTTGCCTCATCAATCGTGGAGACCGACACCAGCGAGGGCAATGGACGCATCTGGACATCGTGCGTCAACTTGCCATCCACATAACACTGTATCCGTTCCCGCTCACAGACCAAACGCACCGTATACCATCGGTTACTCTCAAAAGGAAAAGGTACCGAAACGCCCAATGAATCCCGAACACCACCAGCCTGATGGAACAGTTCACATCGTCCGGTTCCGATATTCATCCCAATGAAATCAGCCTCATCACCCTGCCTACCGTTATCCCGCAAACGCAATTGCGTCGGGCCACTGCCCTTCGTCCGCCGGATTCGTAAAGTAAAATCACAATCATAGGCCCCCATATCACCCAGTAAGACCTGGTTCCACTTATTCGGCGCCGGTCTTACGGCCGATCCGTCCTGTTGCCATTCGCCCCTCGCCACAATAATACCACTAAGAGGCTGGCCATTCACCCGAACCTCCTCAAAATCGTAGCTGTTGTCAAAAAGCATGATCCCGGCATGTCCACCATAAACCTGAGGACGATTATAAGTCCGCACCTCCGACTTTAAGAGAACATCACCCCGATGGTTGGCGAAAAGCCGTAACAGATGATAAGAGGGCGAGGCCACTGCCCGACCACCATCAACCTGAATTAACGACCCTTTCGACTGCTCGAAGGCGACATTCCCAAAAACAGGCGAAAAACCGAGCCGCCGCACGATATCCGGATTTTCCTCCACTCCGATCATGAAGCAAGCCTCAGCGATGGCGGACCGCAAAGTTCCACTTGTCGAGTCGCCCACCGTTCCGAACTCACCAATAAAGACCATTGGCGATCGTCGGGAATAATGATCCGGATGAAAACGTTCCGATCCGGAGGCAAAAAAACGCTCATTCGAATAATAATGGGAATCAATCCAATCATTGCGTAACTGGCGGGGCACCGCCGCGCTGCTAATTACCGTCACCTCCGGGAATGCCTCATTGATCGCTTTCTTGAAGAGAGCGAAACGACGGTTATACTCATGTCCGTAATTCTCACTGCCAATCTCGATATATTTCAAATTGAAAGGTTTGGGATGACCATGCGCCGCCCGCATCTTGCCCAATGTCGAGTCGGCAGGCTCATTCGCGTAGGCGATGGCCTCAAGCGCGTCGGTCACCAACTTGTCCATTTGTGTGATATCCTCATAACGAGGCCGCCGGCTTTGGCTCGTCACGCCACTATTGACCACATAGATCGGTTCGGCTCCTAAATCCTCGCACAACTGGAGATACTCATGATATCCCATACCATTGGTCGTCCCATACGCCCAGACATTCCAGAACGAACGGCGGGTAGCGATATCGCCCACTGTCTCACGCCAAACCGGATAGGTTCCGGCGGTATAACCCTCCACAAAGCTTCCTCCCGGGAAACGAATGAAGCTGGGACGCAACGAGTCGAGCATCGCCGCCAAATCGGGTCGAACACCATTCGGTCGTCCTTTCCAGGTCTCTTCCGGGAAAAGAGAAACCACGTCCAACCAATACATGCACGACGAATCGGCCGAGAAAAGCAACGAAGCCCTCTCCATATCCTCCGTAGCCGTGAAGGTATGCGCATAACGCCGCCACTCCGCCGTCGGGGTAAACTCGAAACGATCGCTTGCCGGGCGAGTTGCCGCGGAATCCCTCAAGCCAACCCGCACCATACGGGCCAAACCTGTCCCTTTCGCGAAGAAAGAGAGGCGGTAACGGGCTCCTTTCCGGAGCGGGATGCCACCATATCCCTCCGCGACCACGCCAGTCAGCAGACTATCGGTCGCCGCGGACGAGTTGACCAACAACGAGCGCCGGTTACGATCGTTGGGCACCTCCTTCGTATCCATCCATATCCATGTATTCGTCAATGCCCGCCATCCGGGAATGGAATCGGCGGGAATAAAGGGAATATACCATCCATTAGGTGTCCGCAAACGCCGACTAGCGGCGTCGTAAGGGCAGTTCAAGGGCGGAACGCCATCCTCAAAACTGCGGTTCTGGATCAGCTCGGCGTATAGGCCTCCGTCAATGCCATGATTCACCTCCTCGAGCGTCAGGCCGTACAACTTCTTGTTCACCTCCAAGGTTAGTCCGTCACCCTCGATCGTGATCGTCGAGGTGACCGGCATCTCCGGCCGACAGCCCATCAACCCTAACCATAAAACCAACCCGCACAACCAGCAAACTCTACCTATAACCTTCACGTTACTCTCCTTATTTACAAATCCGACGCGAACTTAATCAATTATTCAGAGATAATGCTTACTTTCGCGCTCGTGTCGCCCATAAAATACGCGACAACAATCCAAAAGCGACCGACCGAGGTGACATTAGGACGGTCCATTTATCCATCAATAGCTATTTTACATTATGTACACAGTCATTAAACGAATGGAAATCTCGGCCTCGCACCACCTGAGCCTCTCCTATGCCAGCAAGTGCGAGAACCTGCACGGTCACAACTGGATCATCACCGTCTATTGTCAATCCCCGACTCTCAACGCGGACGGTATGGTGGTCGACTTCAGTCACATCAAGAAAGCGGTCAAGTCAAAGCTCGACCATCAGAACCTGAACGATATCCTCCCCTTCAACCCGACGGCCGAGAATATCGCCAAATGGGTCTGCGATCAAATCCCGACCTGCTTCAAGGTGGAAGTTCAAGAATCCGAAGGCAACATGGCGATCTATGAGAAAGATTAACGAGATATTCTACAGCCTGCAAGGCGAGGGATTCCATACCGGTACGGCGGCAGTTTTTGTTCGCTTTTCGGGGTGTAACCTCAAATGTGATTTCTGCGATACCTGCCATGAGGAGGGAACCTGGATGGAGGACGCGGCGATTATCGAGACCGTCAACCAATATCCGGCTAAAGTCGTTATCCTGACCGGTGGCGAGCCCGGACTCTGGATCGACGACGAACTGATCGACCGCCTGCACCAGGCCGGCAAACAGGTCTGCATCGAGACCAACGGCACCCGACCATTACCCAAGGCGATCGACTGGATTACCTGCTCGCCCAAGATGGGCGCTCCCGTCGTCCTTGAGCGGGCGAACGAGATTAAAGTAGTTTTTGTCGGCCAAGACGTTGAGGCTTACCGGCAGATCCCGGCCGACCATTATTTCCTGCAACCTTGTTCAGGCCAGAATACGCAAGAGGTTATCGACTATATCCTGGCCCATCCCGATTGGCGACTCAGCCTGCAAACACATAAGTTGATCAATATCCAATAGGTCAAGCGCCAATCACCTCGCTCGTCCATTCCAGCAACAGGCGGCTGTAATGGCCAAAGGTCTCCTCGTCCTCCTCGCCGGTGATCGAGCCGGCGATTTCCAGGAGACGCCGATCCTCTTCCGGGACATTCCGTGCCAACTCACCCATCGAGGCAATATAGTTGCCACTCCTCATCAGATGCCTCATACGCATGGTGAAACGGGCCGTCTTGTAAAGAGCGACCAGCGTAGCGCCGTCACGGGCATGGAGGAAATTGTGCGAGCAGGCATGATAAAGGCCACAAGCCCCAATCAGCACCGCCCGACGGATATCCTCGTCGGATAAAAGCGCCCATACCTGTTCCAACGAGCCAACAATTGGATGTGTATCATAAAGAAGTTGCGCCAAATCCGACTTTTCCCAATGCTCCAGCTCACCCCACCCGGCAACGAAGCCACAAATCAATTCCCGATGCTCCATCGTATCGAGCAGGCCCCGGTAAGCACTCAAGTCCTCAAAACCGACTTTATCCAAAATCACCACCACGTCGATATCGCTCGCCGCCGTCTGCTCTCCCCGGCCATAACTGCCCTGCAGGCCAAAAAACAAGAGGCGATCACCGAAAAGAACCGTCAACTTTTCCCGGAACTGTTCCAGCCAAACTTGTATATCAAAAACCTCATTCCTTATCTTGCGTCTCTCTTGCCACTCTTCCATGGTTATACGCATGAAATGCTCCGTCCGGACATCCCCTAGAGGCGAGATCTTTCCCTCTTCCGTATGATGAAAAGTAAACCCGCACTTATCCATGACCCGACGGGATTTCCGGTTTCCGTCATAATAACCACACCAAACCCGACGAATGCCCATCTCCTCAAAACAACGCGCCAGCAAGCGGTTCACCGCCTCAGGTATCAACCCTTTACCCCAATATGGAACGCCGATCCAATAACCGATCTCAGCGTCGCCCTCCTCCATCTCAGCGCTATGAATCCCATCACCCAGCATGATCCCAACACTGCCAACCGGCTCATTTGTCTCTTTCAAGACCACGGCATAAGTATCCGGAGCTGAAAGGATATCCCGGATAACCTCCCGACTGTTCTCTACAGATGTATGTGGAGGCCAACCGGCTATCGGCCCTATCGCCGGATCACTGGCATATTTGAACAAAGCGGCCGCGTCCTCCTCACGCCACTGGCGAAGAAGAATTCTTTCGGTTTCCATCAAATTCATTACCATAAATTCCTTATCTTTTCCGCGAATATAAGGGCACAACGATAAATATTACAATTTTATGCTCTAAATAAAAACGGCATCATGATGCCGGAATTAACACAATAGTACGTGTGAGACCATACATACTATTGTATCGATCCTCACGAGCGTTCCCGCAAGCTCACACATACGTATGTATCGGGTGATACGTACTATTGTGTAACGATTGGGGCATAACAATGATTATATTCGAGAATTAAACATACGTAAAGTAAAGAATAATAATATCTTGAGATGAAAATAAAAATTAATCTACTCCGCTATGCTCATATATTTTTCCGTCTTTCAAAAAGGACTTAATTGATGCGGCATAATAAACAGAACGTGGCTCTATCTCTGTCATATTCTCTTTATTCAATTTATCTATTTCTAGCATAAATCCCCGTCTCTCATGAGTTATCAGAAACCGATTACCCTCTAACGATGCCAAAGAGACTTTCGTACTCAAATATCTACTCGTCCCATCTTCGTAAACTGTTGAATAGGATTCTTCCAATAGCCAGAGATCTCCTCGCTTATAAAATGACAAGAAAATCATCTCACTTTGTTTAATGTTGGCATAAGTATAAATCGATTTAAGAGCATCCGATGGGATAGGCGGAGTTTCTTGAAACAGGACAGGAGACTCACTTCTCTTGAATTCTAAATGAATGTCCGCAAGTTGCCAATCAATAGGTTCTATGTTTGAAGTCCGCCCTATAGGAACACGCACAAAGTTCTAGCCTGTCAAAAAACCTGAATCCGAAATACCTTCTGTTGAACTTGTAGCAGAACTCGTTGAGGCAGAGCTAGAGGAACTCCGCTTTTATGTCATGGTAAGTGTCCAGTATGCTCCTCTTGGCGTTGCTGATGACAATGTGTACCCATGGCAGGACTTTCCCGACACTCCTTTTGTCGTCCGTAACGACGGCATGATGGGAGGATGCCACCCCGTCCTTTTCAAGGGAGGCATAGCTGTTGAACCCGTCCGTGGTCACATCGGCATTCCCGTCCGTACCTTGTTTAATCTTGCTCGTAATGGTGGAAGCCTTGAAATCTTCGATGACCTGCATCTTTATATGCCCGACCCTCTTGGGCGTACTGTACTTCTTGACCGGAGGCGTCTTTGGCGGTCTGCTTTCCGCCATGACAAGGACAGAGGTCTTACGCTGGCTTCCCCGTCCGCGCTTCAACGGGCAATCTTTCTGTTTTTCGGGTGTTTCCGTGGAGAAGAAGCCCTCGTCAACCTCCATCTCCCCATGGAGGGGGGTAGCCTCCGTCTCGCTTGCCCATTACGTCGCACAACTTATGCACCATCTCCCATACGGGCTGGTAACGCTTGCGGCCTATCTGGCGCTGTATCTCCTTGGTGGATATGGCACGCTTGGTCGCCGTCAGAAGGAACATGGCCGCGAACCAGTCACGCACCGGCAGATGGCTGCCTTGCATCACCGTACCGGAACGAAGCTGCATCTCATGCTTGCAATCCATGCACGTCCAGGACTTGTGGCTCGGATTCCAGCTCAGGCGCAAACCGCCACATTGACTACAGAACAGACCGTGATGCTCACGGAAACGGCGGAGGGCTTCCTCACAGGATGCCTCGTCGGGATATTGATGGTAAAAATCAAGCAGGTTCATAATTCATTTGTTTATTGTCTCACGTCTCATATCCTGCACAAAGTGTTCCAAAACATGGTTGTGGAGCAACTTGGCAGTTTAAACTTTGCTAATTTGGTAACATGCGGACATTCATATAACATAACAGCGAAGCGGCCCGTCAGCTATCAAGACGGGCCCAGCTTCTCTTGAAATCCACCCCAAAATGACAAAAAGGAATATAAAAAGCCCATATTCCCTCGATCGTTTTTTGTGCGGTCTAAAGAGATATTGTAGCTTTGTAAATAAACCGAAAAAGATAAACTCATGTCGCATAATCCAGAAACAGATCACGCCTCCAGGATTGTATGAACAGAAAAAGATATTCCTGGGCTTTTGGTCGGTTACCCTTTTTCTGCCCTATGCCTATTCGTTCTTCTCCCCTAACCTATTCGGGATCAGCGCATGGAATTCGTTCGGAACCTTTTACTACTTTGCCGGATTTAACGGTTATCTGCTACTTGGGCACCTCCTGGCCAATGACATTAAAGAATGGCGCTGGGGCAAAACGCTCGCGATCTGCGTACCGCTATTCGCGATAGGTTATATTGTCACTTATAAAGGGTTCAAGGCGATGACCGCCAATCCGCTCTGCACGGAACAGGAGATGGAGCTGTTCTTCCTGTATTGTTCTCCCAACGTGGCCCTCATGACCGCGTCCCTATTCCTTGTCGTACGCAAAATAAGGGTTAAATCCGCCCAACTGATCACCCTTCTCACCAATCTCACGAAATGTGGCTTGGGTATTTATATGTCGCATTATTTTGTGGTTGGATTCGGATATGGAGTCGCGGACGCTTTAGCCATCCCGGTTTCCCTGCGGATACCGGTCACCGCCATAATCGCTTTCGCCATCTGCTGGGCAATCGTATCTTTTTGTTACAGATTGGCTCCCAAATACTCAAAATGGATTTTTGGCTGATAGGATATCATTCCTTTGAACCCGTATCCATCAACCAGCTTTTGATCTTGACGAAAAGGTCGGTATTTGCCATATCGCTTTCAACAAGCTATGCCATCTTACCGGTAGCCAGCTCGTTTTCAAGATATTCATATACATAAGCCGTACTTTGGGCATACAAACCCGTTTTCAAATCAATAAGACGGGAATAGGTGTCAGACGTATACAACACACGGAACGCCTCACGCATATCCATATCATGTTCTCGCATAAGCAATAACACAATATCTTTTGATATTTCCTCAATCATAAATGTTTCCTTAGTCATATTGATCCACTTTTTTCAAATATTGAAGGGCTTTCTCCGTTCCAAAAAAGTATTGCATTGTTATACCCTTCATATATTTTAATTCCTCAAGAAACTTATCCATGTCTATTAATCCAGAAGTGAAACGCCGTATCTGATACCCAACCGCATCATTGGCTATTGGACCTACAACAATATCATAATCATGAGCAGGAAAACGTGTCCGGTTACGTCGATTCATCAGCACAAACTCCGCCCACTCTTTACTATATTCCCGAAAACAAAGGACGTTCAAATCAACAGCTCGCAAATATGCCTCGTCAAATTCATATACATTCAATCTAGGAATACCTTCACCCAATTGTTCCGTTTTACGTTCAGCCAATTCAAGAGCCTGCTCTTTATCTGCCGAAAGATAAAAACCACATCCAAAATCCTTACCTACTTTTGATTTTGATAAGTCAATTTTCACGATATCCATATTTGAACCATGATAGAGAATCATACCAAAGCTCCTCCTTTCCGATGGCAATAGGCCGTAAGATCATCCACTACATCCTCAAAAGAGAACGTATGTTCCACATCATAAAACCGATTTACAAAATCAAGTCCCTTAAATCTCTCCAAATAACGGTATGCCTGTGGCGTAGTAAGCGTATGTTTTGCGGCAAACTCACTTATTACAGCGATCAAATAAGCTACCTTGTCTTCAATTCCTGGCTCCATACGTATTACTCTTAAAATTACTTATTGACAAAGATACGTTTTTCTCTGAAAGATTCTCAATATAACCAGCTTTTGATCTTGACGAAAAGGTCGGTATTCTCCATGAATCCCTGGAAAGCGTCGGATCCGGCACCATAGGCGAAGAGCGGGATCATCGTGCCCGTGTGGATCATGCCCGGCATTGTCCACTTGGCCTCCACACGGCCTGCCGAAAGGTCGCCACCAACCAATGTCATGCCCGAGGCTTCCGGCCCACCGACCACGACAACCAGCGTATTGCCATCCTTCTCCGCGAAATCGAGGGCCTCGCCGATCGCCTTGTCCAGATCGATTACCTCCTGCCCGACCAATTCCACATCCCCGGCATGCGAGGCACGATCGACAAACATATCGCCTACCACCAGAAGAAAACCTTCCGGATCCTTACCCAAACGTTCCAAGGCGACCCGCACTGACGCCGGGAATTGATCGCCCCGCCCCGAACGGATATCGGCGACTTTCCCGTCGGTCGTGAAACCGGCCAGCTTGCCCTCTCCCGCTTGACGGATCGCCTCCATCGAGAGAGCAACCTGATAACCCGCCTTCCGCAGATCCTCCAGCAGATCCGGATTCACCTCATTGTCCTTGAACGACCCATAGCCCGCGCCAATAAAGAGGTCGACTCCCTGTTCCAAATAGGCGGCCGATATGGAATCCACCCGCATCCGGCTTCCGACATGCGCCACAAAAGGCGACAAACTGCCCTCTTGCAACGTATTGGCCGAAACGATTCCCGTGGCCATTCCCTGTTCCGAGGCATAAGCGAGGATTGATTTGGCGGGTTTTCCTGTCGCGTCAATCCCCACGGCACCCTTGCGACTTTTCACACCACACGCGATGGCCGTCCCATGCGACGGGCCGTCGCCATTAAAATCGGTCAGCGAACAGGTTTGGACAACCCCGATCCGCTCCATACGGTTGACATTCAGAGGCGCTCGATTCATCACCATACCGGTTTGCCAATGGGCAAGGCTCATGCCATCGCCAATAAACAAAATTACTTTCCGGGGCCTTTCCTGGCCTTCCGCCGACGCGGTCGCTCTTCCAACCGAAAGAAGACATGTCGCGACACATAACAAAATCGTGAAAATCCGTCTCATAACCATTATATTATTAATTGATAACCTTCTGCGAAAATAGCCTGACGAAAGAACAAACCGGCTACCACAAAAAAGACAAATCCTACCATTTTGATAAATGGATATCGTATCTTTGCCTAATAGCAAAAATACCATAAGGCGATGAGACACCAACAACTTACCAATCTCCATCCAGGCGAGCGTGTCGAGCAGATCTCACTGATCAAATACTCCAAGACCGCTTGCGGCGTCGATTTCCTGCTCAATACGGCGGAGAGCAGGGAGAAACGAGGTTGGTTCGACACGGCCAAGAGGTACAAGACCGACTTCTTTGAGTTTTACCTTTTCCGGAAGGCCTCCGGTCATCTCTTTCTCCGTGGGAAACGGATCGAGCTGCACGACCAGATGGCGCTCATCATCTCGCCCTACCAACAACAGGAGTGGCATGTAACGATCGACGATCTCGATTATACTTTTCTCATCTTCCAAGAGGAATTCATCAACAATTTCCTGTCCGACAAATATTTCATGTATCGGCTTCTCTATTGCTACCAGAACGAGCTTCCCACCTGTTTCGACATGACGACGGAAGAGATGGCCCCATTCCACGAGCTCTCCCGAAAAATGAGGCACGAGCTCCTTGAGCCAATAGCGGACAGCTACCACATGATCGTGGCCTATCTTTACCAGTTCCTCCTGCGGCTGAACCGCTTTTACGCCCATTTGTTTGACTTGTCCTTCTCGCTGCCCCAAAACAACTATGCCTATCAATACAAACTCCTGCTGGAAAAGAATATCCGCCACAAGAACCGGGTGAGCGACTATGCGGAGATGATCGGCATCAGCCGGATATCGCTCAACAAGGCGGTCGAGCGGGAATTTGGCGTCACCGCCACTCACCTGCTCAAGCGCAGGCTCCTGCAAGAGATCAAGGACCATCTTCTTTTCACCGACCTGCCGATAAAGGAGATCGCCTACAAACTCAACTTCTCGGAACCCAATCACCTGGCCCGCTTTTTCAAGCAACAGACAGGCGAGACCATCAGCGAGTTCATCGCCTCCACCAAACGGTAAAGAAGGATACCCGTTTCAAACTCTTTTTTTACATAAACGCATCATTTATTTACATTATAATGTGTAATTTAGAGGACAAAGTAGACCTGTTATGAATTAACGAATAATATTTACTAGTATCTTACTTTTTAATTATAATAGCTTTATAGATTATGGATCAAACAAATAACATAAATACAACCAAGGAACTTACAGATGCTGTCGAATCAATCAAAAGGGCGATCTTACAAAGCCAACAAAGGGCTTTAGGATTAATAAATCAAGAACAACTAGCTCTATATTACAGTATTGGACAATTTATATCAACAAATACCCGTAACAAAAACTGGGGAAAAGGATTTATAGAAGCAATTAGTGAACAATTGCGTAAGGAATTGCCCGGATTGAGAGGTTTTTCAGCCCCAAGCCTACGAAAAATGCGTACGTTTTATGAGGAATGGAAAATGCTTTCCGATAATTCGTTCGTTCAAACGAACAAATTGGCAACAAAGCAACAAAATTTGTTCGTTCGAACGAACGAATTACCAATTCCTCAATTCAAAATAGATTCAGATTTTCCCATCACAGCCTTTCTGAACATAGGTTTTACGCATCATTATTTAATACTCAGCAAAGTAAAAGACACTGAGCAGCGTAAATTCTACATTCAGTTCGCAGCCGACACAAAAGCAAAAGTAGAGGATTTGGAACGAACAATAGAAGACGACTTATATAGTCATCAAGGTAAATTACCCAACAATTTCACAAAAAGTATTCCAGATAAGCTTCAAGCATATCGTACTATCTCTATGTTTAAAGACGAATATTTGCTTGATTTTATTAATACGGAAGAACTATTTATTCGAGATCAAGATAAAGATGAGCGAATAATAGAGCAAAGCATCATCCAAAACGTGAAAGAGTTTATCATGACTTTCGGTAAAGATTTTACATTTGTAGGAAACCAATATCATCTAGAGAAATACGGGATAGAATTATTCCTTGACTTGCTCTTTTTTAATAGAGAATTAGCCGCTTTAGTATGCGTAGAATTAAAAGATGGACCATTTAAAACCAACTATCTTGGCCAATTGGCAGCTTATCTTCGAATTCTTGATGACGAAGTTCGAAAACCCAACGAGAATCCATCGATTGGCATTATCCTTTGTAAAAGCGCCAACAAAAAATTTGTTGAATATGTAATACAAGATTATGACAAGCCTATGGGCGTTGCGACATACAAGACAACAGCAGACATGGATGAACGACTCAAAAAATTACTTCCGCCAGTGGAAGAATTAGAAAAATTGCTTTAGCTCACTCTTTCATTCTCGGTTTTACCGCAATGTATTGAAAATCTCATCACAGTGAAACCAGAAACGCATAACAGTGGGATAAAATAAGGAGGTCAATCCCACAAAATTATATCCGAAAGAAAAAAGAATTTCCTTCGGACATAATTGGAATTTCTTCCGAAGAAAAATCCAATCGGATCCGAAGGAAATTTTTGATTTACCAGAAAGGCACTATACAGTCATATCGGCGATATTCGCCTACTTCAAACTCGATTGGAAGAAGTTGCGAATCCGCTCAAAAGGAATCACCTCTAAGTTATCGTAGAGGTCAACGTGGCTAGCGCCCGGGATAATGAGCAGCTCCTTGTTATCGCCTTTCAGCTTCTTGAAGGCATCCTCACTGAAATAACGGGAATGGGCCTTCTCGCCATGGATCATCAGAACCGCGCTCCGGATCTCGTCGCTATAGGCCAACAGGGGCATATTGATAAACGACAGGGCCGAAGTCTTGTTCCATCCGCCATTCGAGTTCAACGAGCGTTTATGATAACCACGGGTTGTCTTATAATAGGCATAATAATCCTTCACGAACCAAGGCGCGTCGTCAGGCAACTGATCGGGAACGCCACCGGCCAGGGCATACGAACCGTTCTTGTAGTCCTCCGTACGCTGGGCGTTCAATTGCCGGCGCAACTCATAGCGGGCATCCGCGTCCATCGAATCGAAATAGCCATTGGCATTCACCCGGCTCATGTCGTACATCGTGACCGTCACCGTCGCCTTGATCCGGGTATCGATAGCCGCCGCGTTAAGCGCCATGCCACCCCAACCACAAATGCCCAAGATGCCGACACGCTCGGCGTCCACGTCATCACGCAAGAGAAGATAATCCACCGCCGCGCAAAAATCCTCCGTATTGATATCGGGCGAGGCCACATAGCGAGGCTCACCACCACTCTCGCCCGTAAACGACGGATCGAAGGCGATTGTCAGGAAACCCATCTCCGCCAATGCCTGCGCGTATAATCCGGACGATTGCTCCTTTACCGCCCCAAATGGGCCACTTACGGCGATCGCCGGCAGGCGTCCCTCAGCGTTCTTGGGCACATACAAATCCGCCGCCAGCGTAATACCATACCGGTTATGAAATGTCACTTTCGAGTGATTCACCTTGTCGCTCTGCGGGAAGACCTTATCCCATTCCCGCGTAAGATTCAATTCCTTTTCCATAATACAATTGTTTGAATGATCGTTATCCGTTCCTGCCCGGCCATCCGCCGCATGAAGATCGCCCAAGCCACACCAGCCGAAGGCCACCAGACAAAGGCTCCAAAATAAATTTCTCATGTCTCTCCCTCCTGTTATAAATTACACTTCAAAAAGGATCGGCATCAGATCCTATGCCGAACAACGCGAATTTATCCCAGACCTCATAAGATCCATGTAGACATATTACGGATTCTTTGCCCGGATTATAACGGATTTACGGTTTGTCGCTCACCGTATCATTGATCCGGGCACAAATATCCGTAATCCATATACAAAAGAATAAAACCATTCAAGATAAATTTGTACCAGTAAAAAGAATCTCATGAATAGCACAAAGTTTAAAATCATCCTGGCGCTTGCCGCGCTGGCGATAAACAATACAACGATTATGGCACAGGAAAAAATCAAGCAGACAGCTGGCCGCGAGCAGCTCGGCGCCTTCGCGCCCAAATTCGCGGAACTTAACGACGACGTTCTTTTCGGTGAGGTCTGGAGCCGTACCGACAAACTTGGGTTGCGCGACCGCAGCCTGGTCACGATCACCTCGCTCATCAGCCAGGGTATCACGGACAGTTCGCTGACTTATCATCTCCAATCCGCGAAAAAGAATGGCATCACCCGAACGGAGATCGCCGAGATCCTCACCCACATTGGTTTTTATGCCGGTTGGCCCAAAGCATGGGCAGCATTCAGGCTGGCTAAAGAGGTCTGGAACGAGGAACTCACAGGCGAAGACGCCAAGGCCGCTTTCCAACGGGAGATGATTTTCCCGATCGGAGAACCGAACACAGCCTTCGCCCGCTATTTTATCGGCAACAGCTACCTCGCCCCCATCTCCAACGATCAGGTGATTGTCTACAATGTCACCTTCGAGCCGGGCTGTCGTAACAACTGGCACATCCATCGCGCGACCAAAGGAGGCGGACAGATGCTTATCGGCGTAGCTGGTGAGGGTTGGTATCAAGAGGAGGGCAAGCCCGCCGTACGGATCCTGCCCGGTACGGTCATTCACATCCCCGCGAATGTCAAGCATTGGCATGGAGCGGCAGCCGACAGCTGGTTTGCGCACCTGGCCTTCGAGATCGCCGGCGAGAAGACCGCCAACGAATGGCTGGAGCCCGTCACCGACGAGGTTTACGGACAACTGGAATAACACACACAAAGTCCCGACAACCATGCGGTACGGCCAGAGCACATCCCATTTTTTAACGGCAAGAGTACGAAAAAAATAGTATATTCGCGATTATTTTATACCGGCCAACCATCGCCGGTCTGGAACAACGATAAAACTTGATATTTATAGAATAGATGAAGAATATCCGGAACTTTTGCATTATCGCCCATATTGATCATGGGAAAAGTACCCTGGCCGACCGCCTGTTGGAATACACGAAAACCGTGGAGGGAAAGGACATGCAGGCGCAAGTGCTCGACGATATGGACCTGGAGCGCGAGCGCGGGATCACGATCAAGAGCCATGCCATACAGATGAACTACAACTATAAAGGCGAGGAATATATCCTGAACTTGATCGATACGCCGGGACACGTCGATTTCTCTTATGAGGTATCGCGCTCGATCGCGGCATGCGAAGGCGCCTTGCTGATTGTCGACGCCGCCCAAGGCATACAGGCGCAAACCATCTCTAATCTCTATATGGCCATCGAGAACGACCTGGAGATCATTCCGGTGATCAACAAGATCGACCTGCCGAGCGCCCGCCCCGACGAGGTGGAAGACCAGATCGTCGAGTTGTTGGGTTGCCCGCGTGAGGATATCCTCCGGACCAGCGGCAAGACCGGCGAGGGCGTCACGGAGTTGCTGAACGCCATCGTTGAGAAAGTACCCGCCCCAAAAGGCGATCCCGACGCGCCGCTGCAATGTTTGATCTTCGACTCCGTATTCAACTCTTTCCGGGGCATTATCGCCTATTTCAAGGTGGTCAATGGCGTCATCCGGAAAGGCGACCATGTGAAGTTCATCGCCACCGGCAAGGAATACGACGCCGACGAGGTGGGCGTATTGAAGCTGGATATGGCGCCCCGCGACGAGATCCGCACGGGCGACGTCGGATACATCATCTCGGGCATCAAGACCTCGCGCGAGGTGCGTGTCGGTGATACCATCACGCACGTGGCCCGGCCTGCGGAGAAAGGCATCGACGGGTTCGAGGAGGTGAAACCGATGGTGTTTGCCGGGGTCTATCCGATCGAGACCGAGGATTTCGAGAACTTGCGCAGCTCACTGGAGAAACTTCAGCTGAACGACGCATCGCTGACTTTCCAGCCTGAGAGCTCTGCCGCCCTGGGCTTCGGCTTCCGCTGCGGCTTCCTCGGCCTGTTGCACATGGAGATCGTACAGGAGCGTCTTGACCGCGAGTTCAACATGGATGTCATCACGACCGTACCAAACGTTTCCTATAAGGTTTATACGAAGAAGGGCGAATGCCTCGAGGTACACAACCCGAGCGGCCTGCCCGATCCGACACTGGTCGACCATATCGAGGAGCCTTTTATCCGCGCCTCGGTCATCACCAACACCGCTTATATCGGCCCGATCATGACCCTTTGCCTCGGCAAGCGTGGCGTGCTGATCAAACAGGAGTACATCTCGGGCGACCGGGTGGAAATCTTCTATGACCTGCCTCTGGGCGAGATCGTGATCGATTTTTACGACAAGTTGAAGAGTATCTCGAAAGGCTATGCCTCGTTCGACTATCATTTGCACGATTTCCGCCCTAGCCGGCTGGTGAAGCTGGACATCCTGCTCAATGGCGAGCCGGTCGACGCGCTCTCGACCTTGACGCACATGGACAACAGCGTTCCCTTCGGGCGGCGGATGTGCGAGAAGCTGAAGGAGCTGATCCCGCGGCAACAGTTCGACATCGCAATCCAGGCCGCCATCGGCGCCAAGATCATCGCCCGCGAGACCGTAAAGGCGGTCCGCAAGGACGTCACCGCGAAATGTTATGGCGGCGATATCTCGCGTAAGCGCAAACTGCTCGAGAAACAGAAGGAAGGCAAGAAACGAATGAAGCAGATCGGAACAGTCGAAGTGCCACAGAAGGCATTCCTGGCCGTCCTGAAGCTGGATTAATTCGCAAGAAATATCAAAATTTAGCCCCTTATCCTTTCCTTAGGTTAAAACCTGAGGCTTAAGATAAGGGGCTAAATTATTTTATTATCCCAGATAGGCCGCTGCTGCCTCCGCGCAACGCTCACCATCAATCGCGGCGGAGACAATGCCACCCGCATAGCCGGCACCCTCGCCACAAGGGAACAATCCCTTGACCGTCACATGCTGATAGTTCTCCCGATCTCGAGTGATCCGTACCGGAGCCGAGGTGCGTGTTTCCACGCCAATCATCGTCGCCCCGTTCGTCAGGAAGCCTCTTGAGAGCTTTCCGAAACGGAGGAATCCCTCCCGGAGTCGAGACGTGACAAATTCGGGCATCCAGAAATGGAGCGGCGAGGCCAGCAAGCCTGGCGTGTAAGAGGACTCAGGCAGGTCGAATGAATTGCGCTTGCGGATGAAATCCTCCATCCGTTGCGCAGGCGCCGTCTGCCGTTGCCCACCATTGAGCCAACAAATCTCCTCGAACCGTTCCTGAAACGCCATCACGGCCAAAGGCGAGTCCATCGGCTCACTGATCCGGAACTCCGCCCCTTTCGTGAGCGCTCCCAAATCCTCTGGTCTTATCTCGACCACCATGCCTGAATTGGCCCAACGAGAACCTCGATTGGAAGGTGACATTCCATTGACTACCACCTGATGCGGTCCGCTAGCGGCAGGCACCACAAAGCCTCCCGGACACATACAGAAAGAATAGACGCCCCGATTGGCCGCCTGGGTCACAAAACTATATTCGGCAGCGGGCAAATATTCGCCACGTCCCTCACGACGATGATATTGAATCTGATCGATGAGCCGCTGCGGATGCTCCAGGCGCACGCCGACCGCGATGCCCTTCGCCTCGATCGCGATGCCTGCCTGATACAAATAACGATAAACATCACGGGCGGAATGACCCGTCGCCAAGATCACCGGTCCCATGAAAGTCTCTCCCCGATTCGTCTCCACGCCGATCGCCTCGCCATCATGGATCAGCAGGCGATCCACCCGAGTCTCGAAATGTACCTCTCCGCCACAGCTCTTAATCCGCTCACGCATCGTCTCGATCACACGCGGCAACTTATCCGTTCCGATGTGCGGGTGCGCATCGACCAGAATCGAAGGACTGGCTCCATGCTGGCAGAAAATATTCAGGATCCGGTCCACCGAACCACGTTTCTTGCTCCGTGTATAAAGCTTTCCATCGGAATAGGCACCGGCGCCGCCTTCGCCAAAACTGTAATTAGACTCGCTATCCACCCGATGCTCGCGGCTGATCAAGGCGATATCCCTTTTGCGGGCACGCACATCCTTTCCCCGCTCCAGCACGATCGGACGCAAACCCAGCTCGATCAGTCGCAAGGCAGCGAACAAACCGCCCGGCCCGGCGCCAACCACAATCACCGGCTTTCCGCCAGCGACCTCCTTATAATCGATCGATTGATACTCCGGCTCGGTCGGTAACTCATTGATGAAAGCCCGCAGTTTCACGTTCACATAAATCACTCGCTGACGAGCGTCGATCGAATGTTTCAAGACCCGGACCGCTTTCACCGAGGCAAGAGAAGCCGCTGTCTCACGAGCGACCACCCGTGCCAACGCCTGCTCGTTAGCCGCCTCTTCCGGCAACAATCGCAATTGCAATTCTTTTATCATATCCGTAAATGCTTAAAGAAAAAATAGACTAATGACTTGACATGAATCCAGCTCATGCGTGAGAATAGACGCTTGCCGGTCATCCTCTGATACGCATGCAAGAATGAGACGTTCGGCAAGTAACAAACCTTCCAGCCCGCCTTGTTCGCCCGCAGGCAAAAATCGGCGTCCTCCGGCCCGTAAAAGATGCGCCCGTCGAGCAGGCCGATCCGCTCGAACAGTTCCCGCCGGATCAACTGGCACGCCCCGATAATATATTCCACCGCAAAAGGCGTGTCGCCCGCCATGCGCTCCGCATAGAATTGCGAACGGTTAAGCTCACGTACCCAGGCGGCATCCGTAAAACGCTCCAATACATTAAATATCTTATAACGCAACGAAGGATAACGCCGGCAACTCATCTGCACATCGCCCTGTTCGTCATAGAGCTTGCAGCCGCACATGCCGCAATCCGGATGGTAAGCCAGGTAATCGATCATCGCCCGCAATGCCTCACGGGTAATCCGTGTATCCACGTCGAGCAAGAGAACCATCTTGCCTGTCGAGCGCTGGATGCCCAAATTGCGTGCCCGGGCGATGCCCAGGTTCTGTGTCAAAGGAATCAACAAAATATGCTCTCGTGAAAGATAAGGCTCCAGAATCGCCCTTGTCCGGTCGGTTGAGCCATTATCTACCCAAATCAGCTCCCGTTCCAGCCCTTCGCAAGCCGTCACCAAAGCATCGAGGCAATCGGCCACATAACGTTCCGAGTTCCACGAGATCAAGACCACACTCAGTTCCATCAGCCAAACAATTTAACTTTCAAAGCTTTCAAGGCTATCTTGAAATCGGTGAACGAACGGAACTGGCGGATGTGATGCCAAATAAATCCGGGCGAAAGGAAAAAGCGGATGTTATTCCAGAACAACAGCCGCTCCATCTGCTTGGAGCTCAAATTGGGATAATTGAGGATCGACTCCCGCTGGACGTCCGTCGGCGTATATTCACCGCCCTCGATCCAGCCATTAGCCTTCGCCAAATCATAAAACTCCGTCGCCGGAAAAGGCGAGACGATATTGAACATCACCTGATCCACCTTCAGCTGTTTCGCCTTACGCAAAGTATCCTTAATGGTCTCCTCGGTCTCGATCGGGCTGGTGCCGATCAGGATATTCAGCTTCACCGGAACATCGTATTTCTTCAACAGGCGGATCGCCTCATAGATCTGCGCCTCCGTGATTCCCTTCTTGATATAACGCAGGATCTCATCATTGAAAGACTCGACACCAAGATCGACATAATGACAACCATAAGCCCGCAGCATCCCCGCGACCTCTTCCGTGATCGCGTCGACTCTCGCCTGGCAACCCCAAATAATATCATGCCGTTTCAACGCCTCACCGATCAATCGCAACCGCTTGGCGGTGACAATGAAATTATCATCCATAAAGCCGATCGCCTTATAGCCCTTGGCCGCCAGCTCGTCAATCTCCTGGATCACGTTCTCCGTCGAGCGGAAACCAACGGGCGGCTTCTTGCCATCATGCTCTTTCTTATACTCAATCTCACGAGCGAACGTGAGCGAACTGGGCACACAATAGATGCAATGAAAAGGGCAACTCCGTGAGGTCACCATCGCCATATAGGGCGACCGCTTCAGCTTCGGGTTGGAAAACGTATAATCCTCCACGAAATGAATCGCCGGGAAAGGCAGCTCATCCAGATTCTTGATCAACGGACGAGGCGGATTATTGACCACCTTTCCCGACTCGAAATCCCGATAGGAAATGCCCCGTGTCTCATGCCACGGCTTGCCATCACGCCACTGCCGGATCAACTCGAGCGTCGTCACCTCCGGCTCACCACGAACAACGACCGAACGAGCGTCGAGCGATAACTTCGGAGCGAAATAGGTTCCGCCCGGTCCCAGGAAAAGCACCCACGCTTTCGGATGCCACTCATGGATATAGGCAGCCACCTTCTGGTCGGTCGGAATGGAAAGATTGACCGTCCAAAAGATATAGACATCGCTGTCGTCCTCACGGATGAAGGCGAAGCAATCCTCGGGTGTCGCCTCATCGAGCACGAAATTCCGGTAACGCACCTCCAACCCCTCACGTTCGAGAAGTGCCGCCACCGTCAGCTCATAGATGTTGATCATATTATATACGACCCGCGTACAGCCGGCCGTCCGCTCCGCCGGCTTAAACTGGTCCAGCGAAGGCGGGGTGATGAATGTTATCCTCATAATATATTACCCTCTATTTATTCCGAAACATATCCGGGCCGTCTAACCAAACAATTGCCTGAAAGCCTCCTCGACCTTCCGGACCTGCACGACCTGGATCTTACTTCTCAACGTATCAAAACCCTTTAAATTATGCGCCGGTATCAAAATACGGGAAAAACCGAGCTTTTCCGCCTCGAGAATCCGTTGCTCTATACGATTGACAGGCCGGATCTCACCTGAAAGGCCAACCTCGCCTGTCATACAGACGCCCGGCTCGATCGCGATGTCAAGACTCGACGAGAGGACCGCGCTGATCACCGCCAAATCGATGGCCGGATCGTTCACCCGCAAGCCTCCCGCGATATTCAGGAAGACATCCTTCTGGACCAACTTGAAACCGGCCCGTTTCTCGAGAACCGCCAGCAACATGCTCATCCGCCTCAAGTCGAAGCCTGTCGCACCACGCTGTGGTGTTCCATAAACTGCCGAGCTGACCAGCGCCTGTGTCTCGATCAGGAAAGGCCGGATGCCCTCGATCGCCGCGGCGATAGCGACACCACTCAGTCCCTCATGATTTTGGGTCAGGAGCAATTCCGAAGGATTGCTCACCTCACGCAAGCCGTCCTGGCGCATCTCATAAATGCCCAATTCGGCCGTACTGCCAAAACGGTTCTTGATACTTCTCAAGACACGATACATATAATGCTGGTCTCCCTCAAACTGAAGCACCGCGTCGACGATATGCTCAAGCACCTTCGGTCCAGCGATGCTGCCTTCCTTATTGATGTGGCCGATCAAAAGAACCGGCACACCACTCTCTTTCGCGTATTTCAAGATTAAAGCGCTGCACTCACGCACCTGCGAGACGCTGCCCGGCGACGATTCCACCATCTCCGTAAATATCGTCTGTATGGAATCGATGATCATCAAATCGGGAGCGACATTGGCCGCCTGGGTCAAGATCTTCTCCAGATTGGTCTCACACAAGACGTAACAACCGGGATTATCCCCGGAAAGACGATCGGCCCGCAACTTCAACTGCCGACTACTCTCCTCGCCCGAGACATAGAGCGTCTTCAGCCCCTTAAGTCTCAAGACCGTCTGCAACACCAAAGTAGACTTGCCAATGCCCGGCTCGCCTCCGATCAAGACCAACGAGCCTCGCACCAAACCGCCTCCCAACACCCGGTTCAGCTCCGCGTCGCCCAAGTCGAGCCGTTGCTCACCTTCCGCCGTGATATCTCGCAAAAGGGTCGGACGGGCACTTCCCGCCTCAAACAGGCCGCCACCACGAGCCACGGAACGAGCGGCCGGCTCTTTCACCACAACCTCCTCGACATAGCTGTTCCAACTGCCGCAGTTCGGGCATTTGCCCAGCCATTTCGGGGAATCGGCTCCACAGTTGGAACAGACATAGACCGTCTTTTGCTTAGCCATCAACTGTTTCCTCCCTCTTTTACCCAATCCGACAACGGGGTCAAATCCGCCAAAATCGCCACATGCGGATAGGCCGCCAATTCGGCACGGGTTGTCACGCCATGCAAGACGCCGGCGAAATCCACGCCAGCGGCCTGAGCCGTTTCCGCATCGACCGTACTGTCGCCCAAATAAAGCACCTCATCCGCTCGTGCCCCCAAGCGTTCCAGCGCCAGGAGCACGCCTTGAGGCGATGGCTTCGGCTCAGTCACGTCCTCGCCACCGACGACCAGATCCAACAGGCTCTCCGGTTCATATTGCCCCAGCAACTCCAGGATGCGATAACGATACTTCGTCGATATAATTCCCACTTTGGCTCCCGACGCACGCAAAGCGCGCAAGACAGCGAGCGTTTCCGGGAAAAGACGGGTATTGACCGTCATGTGACGATCCGCCGCCTTCACGTATTCTTTGCGCCAAGCCGACAACACTCCGGGATCCGTCATGCCGGTCAGCAGTGAGAAAGATTCCTCAAGCGTTTTCCCGATCGTCCGGCGAATCGCCTCATCAGTCACCTCATGATAACCATGCCGCTCGAGCACCTCACGGAAACAGATCACGATTCCTCTCGACGAATCGGCCAGCGTATAATCAAAATCAAAAAGATAAGCTTTATAGGATGGTTTCATTTCTCGATCATCTTTTCGGTGATACCATAACCTTTCCGAATCTGGCCACTCGCTTTCTCCTTATAAAGATAACCACGGAACATTCCGCCACTGTTGTAAGGCATGGCGAAATTTCCCAACCGGTCGACAGCGATCAAACCACCATTGCCCGCCTCCGAATTCAGTTCCTTATGAATAATGGAATCGGCCGCTTGGGCGATCGATTCACCCAGATACTTATAACGGGCACAAAGATTATAGGCCACGGCATGCCGGATAAAATATTCACCATGTCCCGTGCAAGAGACCGCGCAACTTTGGTTATCGGCATAAGTACCCGCTCCAATGACTGGCGAGTCGCCGATACGCCCCCAACGCTTGCCCAACATGCCGCCAGTACTTGTTCCGGCGGTCAAGTTACCATCACGATCGAGCACGACACAACCGACTGTCCCATTCTTCTTGCTTTCCGCCTTGAACTTCACGACCCACTTCATCGTCTTCGGAGTCGCGAAATAGAGGTTGTCATCAACCATATCAAGTCCTTTCTCACGAGCGAAAGCCTCCGCGCCCGAACCACTCAACATCACATGTGGCGACTGCTCCTTCACGGCATAAGCGGCATCAATCGGATGTTTCACATGCTTCACGCCAGCGACCGCTCCCGCGCTCAAGTCGTGTCCCTCCATTATGGCCGCATCCAGCTCGAAGGTGCCATCGGCCGTTACCGTAGCGCCAATCCCGGCATTGAAAAGAGGATTTCCCTCAAAATAATGGATCACCGCCAGGACCGCCTGCGGGCCATCACCACCGGCCGACAAGACATTGTCGCCAATCATCAAGGCGGAATCTAAGGCAGCGTAATAGGCGGACTCCTGGTCTGGATTATCTTTCAGGCTGCTCATCGCACCAGCTCCACCATGCACGACAATCACATACTCACGCCCCGGATCGGTCTGGAGCGTTCCTTTCACCTCATCCGCGGGCTGACTACAACCCGCCATCAGGACCGATAAGGCCGTTAATGCCAAAATTCCAATTTTTCCCATAATGTCTCTCACTTTTTATCGCCAAATTTAGGGAAAAATCCTATATGAATCCTCTCAATAGATGCTAAAGCTTTGCGGCTTGATCACGAAACCGATCCGCAGCATATTCTTATACTTGTTATATTCCAGAAGATTCTCGCCATAACCATTATAATATTGCACGAAAAGATACTGGTTTTCCCGATCATTGAACTTATAACTCAGTTCCAGCTGCGTATTGAAGCCAAACCAGGCTTTCCGCTGCGTCACGACCGCGCCAACCTGCAGGCGCCGGTTATCCGTTCGGAAATTGGCCGCCAACTGAAAGATACCACAGTATTTCAGGATATCCTTATTGTTTCCACCGCCAATTATCGGGATCCAGCCCTTGAACTGAACCTCCCAATTCCGGTTCAGCTCCAAAGCCGTAGCGAAAGTCACTTTGTTCCAACTTCTTGAGTCGATGCTGTCTTTTCCGTTCGACTCATGCTCGATCATCAGGTAACTCTTGCCTATGTACTTGTTCTTGCGGATGATCAAATGGCCCAAACCTATTCCCGGATTGAAGTTCAGGTCGCGCATCGGCAATGATTCCTGAAACACATTCCAAAAAGCCTTCTGAGTGTATTGCAGGAATAAATAACTGTCGAAAGGCAACTTGCTTTTCGTCAACCTTTGCGAGATACTCAACTGGAACTTCACGTCGGAATTCTGGCCCGTGGGCTTCGTGCCAATCGGAATGCCGCCCAGGAAATAATTATCCTTGAAAAGGGTAAAATAGGGCTGCTGGTCCAGGATGGCACGCACGCTGTCCGCATTAGGACGAGGCGCTACCGAATCGATCGGCAAGATTTGCGCCCGCACGAGCGAAACAGAGCAGACCAGCCAAACAAACAAAAAGTAACGACAAATAAGCACACACCTCATAACTCCAACTCTCATAATAATAAAATGAAACAGATCCCGCAAATATACGGAAACCACCCCGACCAAAAATCTCCTTAAAGTAGAGTAAACTGGTCCGATTCGGAACGAAGGATCATGCCCTTATATGTTACGAAACATGCGCAATAGAGGACAAAATGCGCGGATTCAAAGTTAAAAACCTTTGGTCGACAAGAATGTTTGATTACATTTGCAGCCTTGGACTAGTAGCGACTAATAACAATAAAAATATCGGAAACAAAATCTAATATTTCAATAAAATGAGTCTGAAAATAATAGTATTAGCAAAACAGGTCCCCGATACCCGTAACGTCGGGAAAGACGCGATGAAAGAGGACGGCACGATCAACCGCGCCGCTCTGCCCGCCATCTTCAATCCGGAAGACCTGAACGCGCTCGAGCAAGCTCTGCGCCTAAAAGATAGCCACCCGGGATCGACAGTCACGATGCTGACGATGGGTCCTGGACGGGCCGCCGAAATCATCCGTGAAGGCCTTTACAGAGGTGCCGACAATGGCTACCTGTTGACCGATCGAGCTTTTGCTGGCGCTGATACGCTGGCGACCTCCTACGCCCTGGCGACAGCCGTCAAGAGAATTGGCGACTACGACATTATCCTTGGCGGACGACAAGCGATCGATGGCGATACCGCCCAAGTCGGTCCGCAAGTTGCCGAGAAATTGGGATTGGGCCAGATCACCTACGCTGAAGAGATTCTGAATGTAGATGAGGCCAACAAGCGAATTACCGTGAAACGTCACATCGATGGCGGTGTTGAGACCGTCGAGGGTCCGTACCCAATCGTCATCACAGTCAACGGATCGGCAGCTCCTTGCCGTCCACGCAACGCAAAATTGGTACAGAAATACAAACGTGCGCTGGGCAAACAGGAGAAAGCGGCGATCACCGAGCTTAAGTATGCCGATCTCTATGAGAGCCGTCCTTACCTGAACATCCAGGAATGGAGCGTCAACGACGTGAACGGCGATTTGAAGCAATGTGGCCTCTCCGGCTCACCGACCAAGGTAAAAACGATCCAGAATATCGTGTTCCAGGCGAAAGAGAGCAAGAGCCTGACCGGATCAGACCAGGATATCGAGGATTTGATTGTTGAACTTTTAGCCAACCACACCATAGGATAATATGAACAACGTATTTGTATATTGCGAAATAGAAGGCACGACCGTTGCCGATGTCAGCCTCGAGTTGCTGACCAAAGGTCGTAAGCTGGCCAGCCAGCTGGGTTGCCAATTGGAAGCCATCATCGCCGGCAGCGGCCTCGAGGGCGTGGAAAAGCAGGTCTTGCCTTATGGCGTGGATCGCGTGCACCTGTTCGACGACGCACGTCTTTTCCCCTACACCTCACTGCCGCACGCGTCAATCCTGATCAATCTCTTCAAGGAAGAGAAACCGCAAATCTGCCTGATGGGCGCAACCGTAATCGGTCGTGATCTCGGCCCACGTGTCTCTTCAGCGTTGACTAGCGGTTTGACGGCCGACTGTACGGCATTGGAGATCGGTCCGCACGAGGACAAGAAAGCGGGTAAGACCTACGAGAACCTGCTCTACCAGATCCGTCCCGCGTTCGGCGGTAACATCGTCGCTACCATCATCAACCCCGAGCATCGTCCGCAAATGGCGACTGTCCGCGAGGGCGTGATGAAAAAGGAGATCCTCGACCCGGCTTATCAAGGCGAGATCATCCGTCACGAGGTGGGCAAATATGTTTCGGAGAGCGACTATGCGATCCAGGTCATCGACCGCCACGTCGAGAAGGCGAAACATAACCTGAAAGGCGCACCGATCGTCATCGCCGGTGGTTATGGTATGGGCTCGAAAGAGGGCTTCGATATGTTGTTCGACCTGGCCAAGGAGCTGCACGCCGAGGTTGGCGCCAGCCGTGCCGCTGTCGACGCGGGCTTCTGCGATCACGACCGACAGATTGGTCAGACCGGTATCACCGTCCGCCCGAAGCTCTACATCGCTTGCGGTATCTCCGGACAGATCCAGCACATCGCCGGTATGCAAGACGCGGGCATCATCATCTCCATCAACAACGATGAGAATGCCCCGATCAACACCATCGCCGATTACGTCATCCACGGCACAGTCGAGGAGGTAATCCCGAAGATGATCAAATATTATAAGAAGAACAGTAAGTAAATCAGAAGAACAATGGCAAACTTTTATACAGACAATCCCAGCTTGAAGCATCACCTCCACCACCCATTGATGGAGCGCATCGTCGAGCTGAAAGAGCGCGGCTTTGCCGACAAAGATAAATACGACTACGCTCCGCAGGATTTCGAAGACGCGATGGACAGCTATGAGAAGGTGCTCGAGATCGTCGGCGAGATCTGTGGTGAGATCATCGCTCCCAATGCGGAGGGTGTCGATCATGAGGGTCCCAGCGTGGCGAACGGACGTGTCACCTATGCCAAGGGCACACAAGAGAACCTTGAGGCCGTACGCCGTGCCGGCTTGATGGGCATCGCCATGCCTCGTCGTTATGGTGGCTTGAACTTCCCGATCGTTCCCTATATCATGGCGGCCGACCTGGTATCTCGTGCCGACGCCGGCTTCGAGAACCTTTGGGGCTTGCAAGACTGCGCCGAGACGCTTTATGAGTTCGGTAGCGAGGAGCAACGCCAACGTTACATACCTCGTGTTTGCGCAGGCGAGACCATGTCCATGGACCTGACGGAGCCCGACGCCGGTTCCGACCTGCAATCGGTCATGCTGAAAGCGACTTTCAATGAGCAGGACAACTGCTGGTACCTGAATGGCGTTAAGCGCTTCATCACCAATGGAGACGCCGACATTCACCTGGTGTTGGCACGCTCTGAGGAGGGCACGCACGATGGTCGTGGCCTCTCCATGTTCATCTACGACAAGCGGAATGGTGGCGTCAACGTACGCCGTATCGAGAACAAGATGGGTATCAAGGGCTCTCCGACTTGCGAGTTGGTCTTCAAGAACGCGAAGGCCGAGCTTTGCGGCGACCGCAAGTTGGGTCTGATCAAGTATGTCATGGCCCTGATGAACGGTGCCCGTCTGGGTATCATGGCCCAAGCGGTCGGCTTGAGCGAGGCCGCTTATCGCGAGGGTTACAACTACGCTTGCGAGCGCAAGCAGTTCGGCAAGGCGATCATCGAGTTCCCCGCCGTTTATGAGATGGTGGCCCTGATGCGCGCCAAAGCGGACGCCTCTCGTGCGATGCTTTATGAGACAGCCCGTTTCGTGGATGTCTACAAGGCATTGGACGATATCTCGAAAGAGCGTAAACTGACTCCGGAGGAGCGTCAGGAGCTGAAGAAATACAGCAAGCTGGCCGACGCCTTCACGCCGATGGGCAAGGGTATGACGACCGAGTTCGCCAACCAGAACGCCTACGATGCGATCCAGATCCACGGTGGCTCAGGCTTCATGAAGGATTACGCTTGTGAGCGTATCTATCGCGACGCCCGCATCACGAACATCTACGAGGGAACGACCCAGTTGCAAGTCGTAGCGGCTATCCGCCACGTGACAACCGGCACTTACCTGAACCAGATCAAGGCTTATGAGGCAATCGAGTATAAGCCGGAATTGGCATCACTGAAGAATCGTCTGGTTGCCATGACCGAGAAATACGCGGCGATCGTAGCCAAGGTTACCGAGACAAAGAACAACGAGTACATCGACTTCCAGGCACGCCGCATGGTAGAAGCTGCCGCTCATTGCGTCTTTGGCTACCTCTTGTTGCAAGACGCCAACAAGGACGACAGCTATCGCCGTTCAGCGGAGGTTTACATCAACTATGGTGAAGCAGAGATCGAGAAGATCCAGGCCTTCATCTCCAACTTCGATCCGGAGAGCTTGTCAAATTACAGACAAGCTTAAGACAGGAATTAAAGTTCCGACATAAACGAAGCGTCCCAGAAAGTTCGTATCCGACTTTTTGGGGCGCTTTATTTTTCCCTTCCCTCCTTCTCCACCAAGTAAATGTTCCAGCCCCAAAAAGCCTCAACCTGTGTTGACGAACAAGTCCGAATGTCGCCTCATTTCTCCCTATAAGTCCATTCCATCACATTCAGGTCAAGCCAAAATTTTGTCCGAAGGAAACGATCGTTTTGTCCGAAGAAAACTCCAATCCGATTCGAAGAAAAATATATTTTCCTTCGGACAAAAATTCAAGGCACTTTGCCGCATCCATCACACGCATACGCATGTGTGACCCGACACGTACTATTGTGTTTTTTATAGTATATTTGCGACACGGCATTATAAAAAACGAGCATTAAAAACATAATGATAACGTGAGTTCGATGAAATATAAGTGTTTGAAGATTTGGTGATTAGCGAAAATT
>ERZ779874.305-NODE-305-length-58870-cov-6.947377_pt1 | contig 58870 bp, 49 predicted proteins | sample MGYA00511031_ERZ779874 | MGnify/ENA primary metagenome ERZ779874 (study PRJEB29588, sample SAMEA2156850) | human gut metagenome | biome: human gut; feature: human-associated habitat; material: faeces | place: Denmark | collected 2008/2010 ...
GGTGGCCGCCGGCGATACGCACCATTTTGAGGGCGTGGCCAGCGTCGACGACCCGCTTTGGATGACCAACTACGAGTTGATCTACAGCCATCCGGAGTTGATGCTCGAGTGGTTCGCCATCAACGGCAACCACGAGTACCGTGGCAATACGCAAGCGGTGCTCGACTACAGCAAGAAGAGCCGCCGTTGGATCGCCCCCGCCAAATATTACGCGAAGGTGGTCGAGGCGGGCGAGAACGAGAAGGCCCTGCTGGCCTTTATCGACACGCCACCGTTGATCGACAAGTATCGCGAGGATACCGAGAAATATCCCGACGCGTGCAAGCAGGATATGCGGGCCCAGCTGGACTGGTTGGACAAGACGCTGGCCGCGTCGAAGGAGAAATGGAAGATCGTCGTCGGCCATCATCCGCTTTACGCGCAGACCGATAAGAGCGAGAGCGAGCGGACCGATATGCGCGAGCGTGTCGAACCTCTGTTGAATAAGTATGGCGTCGATTTCTACCTCTGCGGCCATATCCACAACTTCCAGCACATCCAGCCGGCCGGCAGCAAGGTCGATTACCTGGTGAACTCCTCCGGCTCGTTGGCCCGTTCGGTCAGCGCGATCGAGGGAACCAAATTCTGCGACTCGAGCGCCGGATTCACATTGTTCAGCATGTCAGACAATGCGGTGACCTTCTATCTGGTGGATGGCAAGGGTAAGGTGCTTTACAATTATCAACGGACAAAGTAAGTAGTTTATACCACAGTTTTTATACCTGTCACGGCTTTCCGCGACAGGTATTTTTTTGTTTAGGCGTAAAGATAAAGGGAAGGGACCGTGCGTTTGCCTGGTCCCGATTTCATTCACTTGCCTCCTCCTTCTTGGCGCGGAACTCCGTCGGGGTCATGCCCAGGTTCTTTTTCACGTATTTCGTGAAGAAGGAGACATTCGGGAAATCGAAGAAGAGGGAGACCTCCTTGATGCTCTCGCTCAAGCTCGTCGTGCATCGCTTTCCAAGTGTTTTTGTCGAACTGTATGATCCTTCTCGGTACTTGTTTGCCAGGTCGTTCCTATCCCATTAATCTTCAAGTTCATCCGAACTGTTGTTCGTGCGATGATCAATGAGGGACTTCCTATACTCTTGGGGGGTCATTCCCGTGTGTTGACGAAAGTATTTGTTGAAGAAAGAGAGGTTGCTGAATCCCAATGCGAAAGCGATTTCCTTGACACTCATGTCGGTGGACTTGAGTCGGGCTTTTGCGTCCATGGTAATTACGGATGAGATGAACTCGAGCGGAGTCATTCCTACGGACTTCTTGACCGTCGTGCTGAAATGAGGAAGTGAGACGTTTAATTGGGTGGCGTAGAACGAGACTTTGTGTTGTTCCTTGTAGTTGTCGATAACCAGTTGTATGAATTTCCTGGAGAGCTCGTATGTCCGGTTATGCTGGCAGTTGACCCATTCCTTGTGTTGGGCGTACAATTCCGTGGTGCCTTGCAGGATAATGGTCAGGAGTGCGACGATTAATTCCTTATTATGGCTTATGCAATTCTTAGACAGGGCGGAGGCCTTGTTCAGAAGCAAGTAACCCTCTTTATAGAGCTGGGCGATTGGAGCATCCATCGGCAGCACCGGATGGTCAATCATAATCGGATAAATATTAATGGTCGACTTGATGAAATCCAGGTTAGTCAGGTGCTCTTTCGAGACGCCGACGTAGTAGAACAAGACATCATCCGACAAGGATAAGACGTGGGCAATAGAGTCTGGCAGTAAGACGATGAAGTCATTTTCCTTAACGTTATGTTGCCTCAGGTTTATGGATACGACGGCATTTCCTTTAACGCAAAGCATAAAGATCCCGGCGTGGATCTTCTTGGGATATAGACTGTATTTGTTTAGATAATTATTGTCTATATTATTCTTCACGATAAAACTGTTCATGGCATCAAGTTTTTAATTTATATAGTCTTACTTGTTTCGGATAGTAAATATAAGAAATCTTATTTTTTCTTCAGAAGAGTATTAAAAATAGAACATAGAAACAAAAGAATAGTACAAAAAAGTATCTGCGGTAAGGGAGTGATGGGATTTGGCGTTACAATTGTGATGTAATGGATGGGAGATGGCTTCTATAACAAGCCAAAAGAGGAAGGATGTTCCTGCTGTCAAGCGTAGTGGATGATTTCCAAAAGATTCACTTTATCCAAGAGAATAAAACAGCAAGTTATAATTTTATATAGGTAGAAAAAAATGTCTCAAATAGCCTCGAGTCACCTCGATGCGGCAACAGGAAATCCTTCGCTCTGTTTATTGAACTAGTGTTGTGTTGTGTTTTGCCCTTTTTTGATTTTAATGACGCGCATTATGGCCGCGACTACCGCGATAACACTAAAGGCAGACATCAAGATTGTCTTGTTCGTGGGGTTATCGAACGGCGTTGTGCCGATAAGTACCAAAATGATCACTGAAAGCATCAAAAGAGCGTCAATTAAGTCTGTGCTGATTTTCATATCCCGCAATTTTTAAATATTAAATGTTTTAGAATTAATAAGATAAATCCGCGCCACGGTGTGGTGGCGCGTTGTTTCTTCATTTCTTCTCTTCTGGGATATCCGTAGATGTCTCAGGCGAGCTGAGTTTTTTCATGATGCCGAACAGGCCAAAGCCCAATAGGCACATGACGATTAACAACTTGAGATAATTGTTGGATATGATGTTGCTGCAAGCCAATACGCAACTTACGATTGTCAATAAGATATAGAGGTAAACACGAATGTTACCTGATTTATTTTTTGCCATGATAATTTAGTATTATTTGTTTGATTAATAAGTATGAAATCTCTGCTGGGGACACAAATATCCCTAGCGTTTTTCGCTTGTTAATTATGAACAAATAATGCCTAAATAAGAAGTTTTCGTATGGAGTAGACATATCTCCCCATACGATGTTCGAGCGTGGAGATATTAAATGAGTTAATAAATGAGAATGTCTGGTTGGTCTTGTCCAGGATATTCATGCCCTTGAGGCGGATCGTATAAGTTTCCCTTTCGATCTGTTTCAACAGGCGGATATCGATACTGAATGAGGGTGTCTGCAAAACCCGGCGTGGGCTTAGGCAATTGCTCCCTTTCAGGTCGTTGCTCAGGATGGCGACCTTGTGCCGAAGGTCATTCTCCTGCGAGAATTCTTTCATCGAGGCTTCGCTTCGCGCCATGGCCATATCGCTCCCTTCCGTGCTTGAGGGGACTTCTGGCGCCAGGAATAACGCGCACATGAGCAAGCCTAATATGAATAGAATCTTCTTCATGCCGCGAATATAGATTGATTTATTGAAATATCATAGAAGTAATGGGATATTGTTATAATTTTGCTTGATATTTTAACGAGTAGTTGGTATTTGAAATCTGAATTAAGAGATAATAGAATGGAAAAGAAGTTGTTTGCCGCTTGGTTAGAGGCGGCGCGCCCGCGGACTTTGGCTGCGTCGGTGAGTCCTGTGTTGGTCGGGGCTATACTGGCCTACCGGGATGGCGTATTTCAGTTGGTGCCCTCGTTGCTCTGTTTTGGGGTTGCCCTGTTCGCCCAGATCGCCAGTAATTTCGCGAATGATTATTTTGATTTCAAGAAAGGAGCGGATGGAACGGACCGCTTGGGGCCTGAGCGTGCGGTAGCCTCTGGATGGATAACGCCGAAGGCCATGTTGCGGGCAACCTTTTTGGTGCTGGGCTTGTCCTGTTTGCTGGGATGCGGACTCCTGTTTTATGCCGGTTGGGAACTGATCCTTGTCGGGTTGGCGATCGCCTTGTGCGTACTGGCTTATTCCGCCGGTCCTTTTCCTTTGGCCTATAATGGCCTGGGCGATGTTTGTGTCTTGCTGTTTTACGGAATTATCCCTGTTTGTTTTACCTATTATGTCCAGGCGCTCGCTTTCTCTCCGTTGGCCTTTTTGCTCTCGGTGGCTGTAGGCGTCCTGTCGATCAATATATTGGTCGTTAATAATTATCGGGATTATGAGCAGGATAAACGGGCCTCGAAACGAACTTCCATCGTGCTGTTCGGGCGTCGATTCGGGGAGATCCTTTATTTGGTGGATATCCTGGTGGCGATGGTGATCTGCCTGCCCCTGATCGCTTACGCTCCCGTTTGGGTGGTTATCCTTTTTGGGTTGTATTTTGTCCTGGCGTTCAGTGGCTGGATGGAGCTGCGCCAGTCGGAGGGGAAAGCCCTGAACCGGACACTGGGACGGACGGCTCGCAACGTATTCCTGTTTTCACTCTTGCTTGTCGTCCTTCTGTTGAGCCTGCCGCAGGCTTGATAGGTCGCTTTCTTATGCCATAACAGTGGATTTTTTCTTCCACTGCGATGAATTTCCAATTACACTGCAGTGTATTAGAAAATGCGCTTAAGTGCCCTGTTTTTTGTCCGAAAGAAAATTTGGTTTTCTTCGAAGGAAATTCCATTTTTCTTCGAAGGAAAATTATTTTTCTTTCGGACAAAATTTTGGCTTTGCCTAAAGGTGATGGAATAGGCTCGTAGAGGAAAACAGGACGACATTCAAACCTGTTCGCCCATGTGGGGCGATAATTTATTATTGAAACGCAAAAACCGAAATAAGTCCACTTTCAACCGAAATTCTTGTAAGGCTTACTTGAACGCTTCCCTCTAACTTCGCAGCATCAACAACGAAAACCAAATAAATCAATAAAATGAAATATAGAACATTAGGATTATGCGGTTTGCGAGTCTCTTCCGTAGGTCTTGGCTGCATGGGCATGAGTCACGCTTACGGCGCGCCTTCCGACAAGCGGGAAATGACGGCACTTCTTGCCGATGCTGTAGATATGGGTTATACTTTTTTCGATACCGCCGAAATCTATGGCCTGCCTGGTCAACCGCATCATAACGAGGAACTTTTAGGTGAGGCCCTGCGACCTTATCGTGATCACATCGTCCTTGCTACGAAATTCGGGTTGGCTTTTGATGCGCCCGAGGCTGCGGGGCCTCACGCCCTGATACCAGACGCACGACCGGAGATCATCCGCCGTTCGGTGGAAGGCTCACTCCGTCGTCTGCGCACAGATCATATTGATCTCTACTACCAGCATCGTATAGATCCGTCCGTAGAGCCGGAAACGGTGGCGGAAGTCATGGCCGACCTTATCCACGAGGGTAAGATCCTGCATTGGGGCATTTCGGAGGCAACCGAAGGATACCTGCGCCGTGCCCACCGCGTCTGCCCCGTGACGGCGATACAGAATCGCTTCTCGATGATGGCACGCTGGCATGAGTCGCTGCTGCCCGTCTGTGAGGAACTCGGTATCGGCTTACTCGCCGCTTGCCAATGGCTTGCTAACCAATTGCTATGCTGCCGATACAAAGTTTGATCCCGCAACCGACTTCCGTGCCTCAATGCCACAATACCGCCCGGAGAGTTTCGAGAAGAACCGTACGTTGTTCTCCCTGCTCGAACAGTTGGCGGACGAGCATCACGCTACCGCTTCGCAAGTCTCGCTGGCATGGATGATGAACAAGCGTCCACCCATTGTTCCCATACCCGGCACACGCCATTTGTGTCGCCTGAAAGAGAACATCGGTGCGGCTGACATCTATCTGACCGATGAGGAGGTGAAAGCGATCGATACGGCTCTCGACAATATGGAGATGAGCGAAGTATTCGGCGGGTCACCGATAAAGTAACCAAATCGGGTTACCCGACTTTCGAAAACGGGTTGGACGACTCGGACATATCGGATAACACTGAAGAATAAATAAACAAAAAATAAAGATGAAAAGGATAATAACAACCGTGTTGTGCGCGGCGATGGCCGTGTGCGGCACATTAAACGCACAGGAGACAATGAAAGAGAACAAGGCGTTCGCTGTGGCCGACATGTCAGGTTTCAGGAGCCACAACAGTAACCCGTGGGGACTGGTCTATGCCGGTGCCATTACGGAAAACAAAGCAGGAGAAGTAAACATCCAGTCCATCACCTACGAGCTGAATGGACTGAGAATTTCCGCCAACGTCTATACGCCTGCGGGTTATGACAAGGCGAAAAGCTATCCGGCACTTGTGGTAGCACACCCCAATGGCGGCGTGAAGGAGCAGGTTGCCGGGCTTTACAGCCAACGTATGGCAGAGGCCGGTTACATCTGTCTTGCTTTTGACGCGGCCTATCAGGGAGCCAGTGAGGGCAAGCCGCGCAATACGGACAAGCCGGCTTACCGTATCGAAGACATTCATCGTGCAGCCGACATTCTGTCGTGCTATCCCGGTGTGGATGCCAGCCGTGTCGGCATTCTTGGTATCTGTGGTGGTGGCGGTTATACATTGGCCGCTGCGCAGACCGACAAGCGTTTCAAGGCGGTAGCCACGCTCAGCATGTTCAATAGCGGTTTGGTACGCCGCAATGGGTTCCTTGATTCGCAGATCAATACTGTGCAGGAGCGTTTGGCCGACGCGTGTGCCGCCCGTCAGAAAGAAGCGGAGGGTGCGGAGCCGGAATATGTGGGCGACATGAGCGGCATGACGCCTGAACAGGCAGCCCGACTGCCGTTCGACCTTTACCGTGACGGTTACGAGTATTACCTCCAAAGCCATGCGCACCCCAATTCGACCTTCCGCTACACCAAGAGCAGTCTTATGGATTTGATGGCGTTCGATGCCAGTGAGGGAATGTATCTCATCAACCAGCCGCTCTTGATGATTGCGGGAAGTATTGCCGACACGTTCTACATGACCGAGCAGTGTTATAGTAAGGCGACTGGTACAGAGCGTAAGGAGCTGTTCCTCATTCCCAGTGCGACGCATATCAAGACTTACTATGTGCCGGAATATGTCGATCAGGCGGTAGCCAAGCTGGCGGCGTTCTTCAATGATAATCTTTAATGTTCACAATTTGATGAAAACCAAATAAATGACATTGTCTGCGTCCAGTTGTGTAGTATAGAGGAGATTTCGGTATTTATTTATATTTTTGCCTTAAAGGAGGTTTTTGTATGGAAGAATGGAAAGATATCATCGTTGTTGATTCGCTTGGTATAGTAAAAACGGACATCGAAGAGCAATACCTGTCGCACCTGCTTTGCTTGGGTGGTACATGTCGTTTCTTCTTCAATGGGCAGGAGTTCGAGTTGCGTGAAGGCGACCTCAGCATCATTCGCCGCCGTTCGCTGGTGGAAAAGATACATCCGTCCGCCGATTTCCGATGCAAGATCATTTATGCCAAACCTGGTTTTATCGAGATGAGCACGCCGCAAAGCAACTATGCTATGAAAGGGCAGCTATCCCTTTTCAATAATCCGGTTATTCACCTCACGCCCGAACAGCAAATACTCTGCCGTCGCGATTTCGATATTCTGGAACAGCGTGTAAACGATACTGGACACTTGTTTTATCGTGAAACGGTGATTAATGCCATGCAAACGGCCATACTTGATTTCTTCGATTTCCATGCTCGCATTTATGGTCACACGGACATCTCCACACAGAACGCTTCCATCATGAGCCGCTTCCTCGCGATGCTGGAAGAAGGAACATATCGTGAACACCGGGAAGTAAGTTATTATGCCGATCGTCTGTGTGTCACCGCAAAATATTTGTCCGAAGTTTCTAAAAAAGTAAGCGGATATGCCGCCAACTATTGGATAAACCGTTATACGATACTCGACATTTCCAGGCAGTTACGTGACAAATCGCGGACTTTCGTGCAGATTTCCGATATGTTCGGTTTTTCGTCACCAGCCTATTTCAGTCGCTATGTACAGCAGAATTTAGGTGTCAAGCCATCGGATTACAGGGAATAGCTTAATTTCTTATATCCAAGTTCATTAGAATCGGTAAAAATAGCAGTTTTTACCGATTTTTTTGTATCGCCAAATTTAGGTGACACCACTACATTTGTGATAAGTTAATTAATAATCAGAGCGATATGAAATCATTAGTCATTACGGCATTCATGCTGCTGGCTTTAACAGTCGGCGCGAATGCACAGGAGCGTCAGCGAGTATTTACCGCCGAAGAACAGGCGATAGTCGATTTATCGAACAACAAATGGGATTGGATGTCTGAGAAGAACGTAGATAAGTTGGCGGAGCTGTTCCATGAGAACTCGCAATTCGTCCACATGGGCGGTTATTGGGGCAAGCAACAGGAGTTGGAAACCATCCGCACAGGAGGCATTTGGTATAAGAAAGCCGAGATACACGATGTGCAGGTGAAGTTTGCCGCAGGAACGGCAACGGTTTACAGCCGGATTCATCTTAACTCGGTAGTGGGTGGCAATTCCGTGCGTTTTCCTTTCATTGTAACGGAAGTGTATGTCATGGAAAATGGGAAATGGCAACTCTCTTCACTTGCCTTTACAAAGACTTTAGGTGAATAATCTGACCGAAAACAGATATGAATATCAAGAATTTATTTTTCATAACCATGGTGTCCATATCATCCGTCGCGATGTATGCGCAAAGCCCGGCAGAGACCTTCCGTCAGCCCTATCCGCTTGGCGACAAGTTCTCCCCGAATCCAAATTTCACGGGTGAAGTATGGCTTGCGCCTTTGAGTGGGAAGAAAGAGCTGAATGTCCCTATGACAAACGTGACTTTCGAGCCGGGCTGCCGCAACAGTTGGCATTCTCACAAGGCAGGACAATTATTGATAGCCACCGCAGGCATCGGCTACTATCAGGAGAAAGGGAAACCGGCCCGCCGACTCTTTCCAGGTGATATCGTGGAGATCGCTCCTGATGTGGTGCATTGGCATGGGGCGGCTACCGACAGCTGGTTCGCGCACATCGCCATTACCACCAATCCGCAGGACAATGCGGCCGTATGGCTCTCCCCGGTAAGCAATGCGGAGTACCTTGAGGCCACGACCGAGGTGGAATGTCGTTATGCTGAAGCAAATAAGGTGCTCACCTCGCGTGAGCAAGCGATCGTCGCTGTCGCGTCCTATACGGGAAAAGGTGACTTGGAACATTTGAAGGCCGCTTTCGTACGGGCATTGGAGGCTGGCATGACCATCAACGAGGTAAACGAAGTATTGATTCACGCATACGCCTACTGTGGATTTCCACGCAGTTTGCGGGCCATTCAAACTTTCATGCGTTTAGTGGACGAGCGCAAGGCAAACGGTATAAAAGATAAGGTCGGCAGGGAAGCATCCGTCATTACGGATAGCGGAAACCGCTATGAGCGTGGCCGTGATGTGCTTGCCGAAATATCGGGCGTGCCTGCCGATGCTCCGAAAGCCGGATATGCCCTGTTTGCCCCAGTCATCGAGCGGTTTCTCAAAGAGCATCTTTTTGCCGACCTTTTCGAGCGTGATTTGCTGACGTATCGTGAAAGGGAACTTGCCACGGTGTCTATTCTTGCTGGAGTGGGTGGCGTGGAGCCTATGTTCAAGAGCCATGCGGCGATATGCCTGCATCTTGGGATTATGCCGGAACAACTTTCGGCATTGCTAAATATTGTGGAAACGAATCTCGGCAAGAATTACTCTGAGCCGCTTCGTATAGTATTGAACCAATTGATAGAAAAGAAATGAAGAAGATATTATTTTCGGTATTGTCGCTTTTGATTATAACGATAGCAGGAGCGCAAGAGCCTATCGCGATACTCAAACAAGGATATTTCTCGGTAGGAGGCACGACCATACAACGACCGGGAACTTATGATAACAGTAAATTCGTCGGATGGGCGGAGCAGGAAGAGACGGGACAAAGCTACCGTGCTGACCATGCTTTTGTGGATTATCAGATTCCTGCGGGCAACAAGCCCCTTCCGCTGGTCTATGTGCATGGATATGGTGGTTCTGGCGTCTGTTGGCAAATGACACCAGATGGAAGGGAAGGGTTTGCCACCTTGATGTTACGGCGTGGCTGGAGCAGTTATGTTATGGATTTACCCGGACGAGGACGTGCGGGTCGGACATCGGCAACCTCTGCGATAAAACCTGTGGCAGATGAGATGTTCTGGTTCGATATATGGCGCATCGGCATTTGGCCGGACTACAATGAGGGTGTACAATTCCCGAAAGATTCCGTATCGCTCTCGCAATTTTTCCGTGAGATGACACCCGACATCAGCGACCACAAACAGGATGTGCCCGCACTCGGCGCATTGGCCAAACGTATTGGCGACCATATCCTTGTTACCCATTCGGCAGGAGGCTTTCCTGGCTGGATGTCCGCCATGCTGAATCCGGAAGTCAAGGCGGTTGTCTCGTATGAGCCGGGCGGCTTTGTATTCCCAGAGGGCGAAGTGCCGGAACCTATTGACGGACTGACTGGGGGCGCTGCCGGGATGTCTGTTTCGCCGGAACAATTCAAACGTCTTACGGAGATACCCATTGTCCTCTATTTTGGTGATTATATTCCCGAAACTCCCACTAAGAATCTTGGTGATGAGAACTGGCGTGTGCGCCTGCAAATGGCACGCAAGTTTGTGGAGACCGTCAATCGGCATGGAGGAAATGCCACATTGGTCGAACTTCCTAAAATCGGCATCTATGGTAATACGCATTTTCTGATGCAAGATTTGAATAATGACGAGTTGGCGGAATTGCTTGATGAGTGGCTGTCAAAACAAGTTAGTCAATAATTAAATTCCAATGCTATGAGAACAAGAAAATACTATTGTTTTTTTATTATGTCGTTTTTCCTCCTGACGGCGAATGCCGTTACTTTGGAAAGGGAGAATGATGGGAAGTATATCACGGTTAGTGGTGTGGTGAAAGATAAGTCCAATAAGAAAACTCTTCCCTATGCGACGATATCTCTTGTCTGCAACAGTACGGCAACGATGAGCAATGCTGATGGAGAGTTTATGTTGAAGGTCAAGGAACCAATAGGGAATTCCAGGATAGAGGTATCTTATGTAGGGTATGAGAACGCTTATATTCATCTGGACAGTAAGCCACAAACCGTTTGGCTTACACCTTCGGATAATATGTTGGACGAAATATTGGTCAGAGGGAGAGAGCCCCGTTCCTTGGTGGAGGAGGCCGTCAGAAAGATTCCTTCCAACTACAGTTTGGAACCTTGCGCATTGACCGGGTTTTACCGTGAAAGTGTTAGGAAGCGGAAACGTTATATTGATATCGCGGAGGCTGTCATTAATTTGGACAAGAGCTCGTATGCGAAGGGGGTGTCAAAGGATAAGGTGCGTGTGTTGAAGGGGCGTCGTTTGGTCAGCCCGAGGATAAGCGATACGTTGGCCGTGAAATTACAGGGAGGGCCGACTTCAGCGATCTATTTGGACATCGTAAAAAATCCGGACTTGCTGTTGGGTGGTGAGATATTGGCGTTTTATGATTTTCACATGGAGGAAGCGACAGTCATTAATGATCGTCCACAATATGTCGTTAGCTTCTCGCCCAATCAGGAGCTGCCTTACGCGTTGTATTATGGGAAGCTTTATATTGATAAGGAGCGCCTTTCGTTCACTCGTGCGGAGTTTAATCTTGACATAAGCGACCGGAACAAGGCGATACGGGCGATCCTTCACAAAAAGCCGCTGGGATTGCGTTTCAAGCCTGTCGATGTCTCTTATCGGGTGAATTATTTAGAGCATGAGGGGAAGAGTTATTTGAGCTATCTCAGATATGATATCCGCTTTAAATGCGATTGGCGTCGGAAACTGTTTTCAACCAGTTATAATGTGCTTTCGGAGATGGTCGTGACAGATATACAAGAGGCCGTTCCGCAGGTCGCGCCGGAAGAGTTTTTTGACAAGAACGCCATATTGTCTGATAATGTAGCGCTCTTCTATGATAAGGATTTTTGGGGTTCTTATAATATCCTGAAACCGGATGAGTCGCTGGAGGATGCCGTGGACAAATTGAGAAAGCAGTATGATTGAATCCTAAAGAAGGGGTGTGCCGAAAAGGCCGTTTCCCAGCTTGTTTTCGACACACCCGTTATGTTTGAATAAATGTCCGTTCCTTATAACAGGAGTCCAACGGCGACCTCCTCAGCGACGGCCTCGCCTCTCAAGGCTTTCAAGAGGGCTAATCCGAAGTTGAAGACCAAGCCCGGACCTTTACCCGTGATGACATTACCGTCGGTCTCTGTCGCGTTGCCTGTAGCCTCAGCACCAATCATCTTAGGTTCGAAGCTGGGGTAGCAGGTCGCCTTCTTGCCTTTCAGCAGGCCTAAGCCTCCCAATACTAAAGGAGCTGCGCAGATGGCCGCTACAATCTTATTGTTACGGTATTGCTCCAGCAAGGCCTCTTTCAGGGGAACACACTCATTCAGGTTGGTGCTTCCTGGCAGCCCACCCGGCAGGATCAGGGCGTCGGCATCCGACAGGTCGAGCGCTCCCAATGTTGCGTCAGCCACCAATTTGATACCATGCGCTCCCGTGACATTCAGGTCGTCCGTAATCGAGGCGGTCAATGCGTTAACGCCTCCACGACGCAAGATATCCACTGTTCCTATCGCTTCCATTTCCTCAAAGCCTTCCGCTAAGAATACGATCGCTTTCTTCATATTTGTCCTATTTTTTTTGGTTTACGTTCACAAATATAATTTTTTCCCCTCAAATCGCCAATTTATTTGAAGCGATAGAGGTAGGTGATCGTTCCACTCTGGTTGTTCGCTCCGCTGATGCTGTTGAATTTGGCTTTCCGGGCGGCCTCCAGGGCGCTTTTTCGCATGGAGGCGTTGTCGATGTTTGTCCCTTTGCCGATCTCGGCGAAGATGACATCGCCTTTCGGATTGACCGTGATGTTGATCACGATCCGACCTTCCTCCTGAACCGTATAGGCGGGTCTGGGTAGTCCGCCAGCGCCAATGGAGCGTCCATTCAGGTTGAACGAGCCGTAACCGCCTACGCCCTCGTTGGCTCCATGATCAGAGTTGCCGAAGGGGCTTCCCTGGTTGCCCGTGCCGCTTGGCGCATCCCCTTGGCTGTTGCCAGTCGCTTGTCCGATGCCGAAAGCACCGGCCACCTTGTTGCTGATGGCCTCTTGCTGTTTCCGTCGTTCCTCGGCGGCCCGTTCGCGTGCCTCCTGTTCCTTGCGAAGTCGTTCTTTTTCGGCCTCTTCCTTCCGGCGCTTCTCCTCTTCTTCTTTTTTCTTCTCGTTCAAGGAGACGCTTTCTTCCAGGTCTTGCGTGATCAAGTCCTGTTTCGGAACCACGGGAGTCGGCTCGGGGGTTGGCTCGGGAGCGGGAGGCGTCACCTCTTGTGGCGGTTCCGGACCCTCGTACCTGGGTTCGAAAGTGCCCGCGGCGGCGTTGACATTACCGAAATTGACCAGGATACCACCATCTTCTTCCGGTACCTCAGCCTTTAGGACTGTCAACCAAAGGATCAGCAGGATTGCCCCGTGAAAGGCAAGCGTGCCAATCGCACTGAATATGTCGTCTTTATCCCATCTCATATTTGTTATCTCGAATAACTGGGTCCCATTTGCTTATTGGGGCCGTGTGGCGAGTACCATCTTGAATTTATTCTCGTTCGCGATGTTCAGGATTTTTACGATCTCCTTATAGGGCACGGTTTCGTCGGCATATAGGGCCACGAACATTTCCGGCTCTTTGGCGTAGCTCTCTTGCAGGAACGGCGTGATCTCGTCGAACGAGACACGAACCTCCCTTTGGTTGCCGAAAGCGACGTAGTAGTTCAGGTTGGCATCAATTGTCACCCGTGTCAAAGGTTTTGCCGCCGTTTGCTTTTGTGATTGGGGCAAGGTTACCTTGATGGCGTTGGGGATGACAACGGTCGATGTCACCATAAAGAAGATCAGCAAAAGGAATATGACATCGGTCATGGATGCCATACTGAACGATTCGTTTACTTTTGTCCTTCTTTTTAATGCCATAGCTTAATGAATATTTAAAAGGAATGATTCCCTTTGGTCTGTTTAGTTGGCGGGCTCGTTGAGCAGGTCCATGAACTCCATGGTGCGCGCCTCCATTTTGTTGACCACGTTATCGACTTGTGAGACCAAGTAGTTGTAAGCGAAGAGGGCGATGATTCCGACCACCAGACCACCGACGGTTGTCACAAGCGCCTCATAAATACCGCCTGAGAGCAAGCTGACATCCACGTTTGTTCCGGCGTTTGCCATGTCGAAGAAGGCACGGACCATACCGGTAACTGTTCCCAAGAAACCAAGCATCGGCGCTCCGGCCGCTGTTGTCGCGATCAAAGGAAATCCCTTTTCCAGCTTGGCGATCTCGAGGTTACCGACATTCTCGATAGCTACCAGGACATCGTTCATCGGACGACCCAGGCGAGTGATTCCTTTCTCAATCATGCGAGCGGAAGGTGTATTGGTGCTGCGGCAGAGATTGAGTGCCGAGTCAACTTTCCCGTCGTGGATATAATCCTTGATCCGGTTCATGAAGTTCTCGTCTTCCTTCCCGGCCCGGCGGATAACGATCAGCCGTTGGATGAATATGTAAATGGCCATCAATGACAGAAGAAGCAGGACGATCATGATCCATCCTCCCTTGAAGGCCAAGTCGATGACATTCATTTCCGCTTCCGCTTGCGGAGTCAGTGTCGTGAACTCAGGCATTTGTTCCGCTGCTTGGTTCCCGATGGCTTGCAGTAATAATAACATGCTCATTGTTACTTGATTTGATAAATTATAGATTAGATTGTAAACATGCTTTGTATTGGGCGATCGTCTCTTTCAATCCCAGATAGAGCGCGTCACAAATCAGTGCGTGGCCAATGGATACCTCTTCGAGCCAAGGGATATTCTGGCTGAAAAAGGCGAGATTCTCCAGGCTCAGGTCATGCCCGGCGTTGACACCAAGGCCTTGGTTCTTCGCAAACTGAGCCGCCTCGATGAAGGGGGCGATCGCCTTGTCGCGGTCTTGCGCATAGCCGCTGGCGTAAGGCTCGGTGTAGAGCTCCACGCGGTCCGTTCCTGTCTTGGCAGCCCATTCAAGGTTCTCCAACTCGGTACCGACGAAAATGGAAGTCCGGATGCCGTGTGAGGTGAAACGGTCTACCAACTCGCTTAAGAAATCAAAGTTCTCCTTCACGTTCCAGCCGGCGTTCGAGGTGATGGCGTCGGGAGCGTCGGGCACCAAAGTGACCTGTGTCGGCCTCACCTTGCAGACCAAGTCGATGAACTTGTCGTTGGGATAGCCCTCGATATTGAATTCTGTCTTAAGCAAAGGCTTGAGGTTGTAGACGTCGTTATAGCGAATGTGTCTTTCGTCGGGTCTGGGATGGACAGTGATGCCTTGAGCACCATAAGCCTCACAATCTTTGGCGACCCGCAAAACGTCGGGATTGTTGCCGCCACGGGCGTTCCGGATGGTGGCTACCTTATTAATGTTTACGCTTAATTTTGTCATGATATATACAGTATATCTTATTTCTTTGATTACTTTTGCACAAAAGTATCGGCAAATTTAGTAGCTTTTGGGGAATTTCTGCACAATGTTGGTAAAAGATTTTATAACGAGAGAAACTCCCGTGTTAAAAAATTTTGACTCGGGAGAATACGCGTTGTCTTTGATGGATGATTATAAGCTCCGGCATCTGCCTCTGTTGAAAGATAATACTTATCAGTGCCTGGTTTCGGAGAAGGATTTGTTGGGTTTGGCCGATTTGTCTCTTCCTCTGGGTGAGCCGCTATTGGTCTCGCCGGCGGTGAGGCCTGCCGATTTCATCTTCGAGGCGATGAGCCTGACGACCCGTTACGGGTTGAGCCTATTGCCGGTGGTATCGGAAGAGGGTGAGTATCAAGGAGCGGTCTTGCCGGAAAGGTTACTTGCCGAGGTTTCCAAATGGTGTGCCGCGGATGGTGGCGGGAGTGTGATCGTGCTTGAGATCTGGCCGCAGGATTATGCCCTGTCGGAGATTGCCCGCTTGGTGGAGTCGAACAACGCACATCTGTTGAGTTTGCTCTCGTATCACGACATCACGACCGGCCGGACGAGGATTGTCCTGAAGATTGACCTGGAGGATGCTTCGCCCGTGATTCGCAGCTTTGAGCGTTTCGATTATACGGTGGTTTATCATTTCATGCGCTCGGGCGTGATCGACAATGAGCTGCGGCAGCGGATGGACGAGTTGCTTTTTTATATGAACATGTAGGTATCAAGAAAGAATTAAGGCATGAGGATAGGGGTTTTTGGCAGTGAATATCAGGTTGGGCGGCAGAACGTGATCCGTCGGTTGTTCGACAAGCTGGTCCAGCTGGAGGCGGTGGTCTATGTGGATCGCCGTTTTTATGCTTTCCTGGAGGAGAAACTGGATTTTCATCCGAAAGTGGACGGTCTCCTGGACGATGATGATTTCGACTTGACGTTGGCCTTGAGTGTCGGTGGAGATGGCACCTTTCTGCGGACCGCCGCTCGGGTGAACAAGAAAAATATCCCGATCCTGGGTATCAACACCGGGCGATTGGGTTTCCTGGCCGACGTTGGCAGTAACGAGATTGAGGATATGCTCGATGAGATCTTCAAGAATTATTATAAGGTGGAGGAGCGGACCCTCTTGCGACTGCATACGCATGAGCGGGCCTTTCATGGCTATAATTATGCCCTCAACGAGATCGCGGTCCTGAAACGCGACAGCTCGTCGATGATCACGATCCACACCTTCCTGAACGGAGAGTATCTGACCTCTTATCAGGCCGATGGCCTGGTGATCGCCACGCCGACAGGCTCAACGGCCTATTCCCTGAGTGTCAACGGGCCGATCATCGCGCCCTCGTGCGCCAATTTCGTGCTGAGTCCTGTAGCGCCCCATTCATTGAACGTGCGTCCCCTGGTTATTCCCGATTCCTGCGAGATCACCTTGCGGGTGGAGAGCCGGAACAAGTATTTCCTGATCTCGTTGGATGGCCGGTCCGAGATCTTTCCATTGGGAATCGAGCTCCAGATCAGCAAGGCGGAGCACGCGATCCAGGTCGTGAAGCGGTATAATCATACCTTTTATCAGACGCTCCGCGAGAAATTGATGTGGGGAGCGGATGTCCGGATCCCGGATGATGTTAAATCAAGTTAAGCGAATAAAGAAACATGATCGATAATTATATTGAACAACATAAAGCGTCTATATTCGCGTTGTGTTTTTCATGGTATTAGATTTTAAGGTTAACAATTGAAATTGGCTGTCCGTGAGGATAGCCTTTTTTTATGCCCTTATTCTTGCGCGTACAGGCCCAAAGCCCTTTCGAGCCCACTTTTAGCGAAGCATGCGTCCCGTTTGGACTGGATATAATTGATGTTCGCGTCCAGGTGATAGAGTTGGGCGTTGATGACCTCCACGATCGACAGGTGTCCCTCTTTATATTTTTCCATCGCCAGCCGCTCGCTCTCCTTGGCCTTTTGGAGGGAACTTCCCGTCAGGCGGACCTTCTGGAGCGCCTGGGTGTAGGAGTAGTAGGCGGTTTCCGCTTCCAGGCGGATATTGTCCTCGACTTTGCTGTAGTTCTCCGTGGCCATGCGGATGCCGTGTTTGCCGGCGCTTCTCGTATTTCTCCTTTTGCCCCATTCGAAGACCGGGATGCCGCATCAGGATGAAGGCGAACAGCATGGCCAGCGGAATGACGGAGGCCACGATCAGGCCCGCCCGGACATTGCCCAGGAAGAGGATCAGCACGACAAACACGATCAAGGCGCCCTCGATCAGGTTGCGGATGACGGTCGATATGTTGCGGTTCACCAGTTCAGAACGGTTCAGGTATGGTTCGACGCTCACCCCTTTGGGCAGCATCTTTTGCACCTTCTCGACCCTTTTCTCCAGCTCTTGGGTGACGGCGTTGGCGTTGGCGCCCTTCAGCATCATGGCGATACCGCCGACACACTCGCCCTCGCCATCTTTCGTCATGGCGCCGAAGCGCTTGGGCGCCCCGAAACGGACCTGTCCGATATCGCTGACATGCACAGGAATGCCGCCCCGGTTGGCGACGACGATCCGTTCGATGTCACTCAGTTCCTTAATCATACCTTCCGAACGGATATAATAGGCCCGGTCGACCTTCTCAATGTAGCTTCCGCCCGTGTTCTGGTTGTTCTTGCTCAAGGCCTCGAAGACCTCGCCGATGGTGAGGTTCATGGCGTAGAGCACATCGGGATCGATCGCCACCTCATATTGCTTGAGGTAGCCTCCGAAGCTGTTGATCTCGACGATGCCCGGGATACCGGACAGCTGGCGCTTGACGATCCAGTCCTGGATCGTACGCAGCTCCATGGCGTCGTAACGCGACTCATAACCGGGCGCCACTTTCAGGACATATTGATAGATCTCGCCCAATCCGGTCGTGATGGGCATCAGCTCGGGCGTGCCCAGCTCGGGCGGGATCTCGCCAATAACGGTTTGTATCTGCTCGTTGACCAATTGGCGGGCATCGAGCGTCGGGACATTCTCCTTGAATACGACCGTCACGAGCGACAGGCCGAAGCGGGAGACCGAACGGATCTCTTGCACGTTCATGATATTACTCATCGAGATCTCGATCGGGAAGGTGATCAACTGCTCCACCTCCTGCGGGGCAAGGGTGGGCGAGACGGTAACGATCTGCACCTGGTTGTTGGTGATGTCGGGTACCGCGTCGATCGGCAACGTCATCATCGAGTAGATTCCCCCGGCCAGCAGGAAAATCGTCGTCAATGCGACGAATAGTTTCTTGCGGATTGAAAAGCGAACGATTGTCTTGAACATCTTTAATAATGAATTAAAAATTGCCGCCAAAAATAGGCCGATTCCTTCGGGCCCGGGACAGGCGCGTGTTGAATCGTCCGAATTGGAGGTTGAAACGTCCGGAATGGCTGTTGAGAGTATTCGTGGGAACCGTCCGCTTTCCTTTGGAAGGAGCTGAAATTTTGTCCGAAGGAAACCTCAGTCCGATTCGGACAAAACGCCAGTCCTTTCCGAAGAAAACTCCAGTCCGGTCCGAACAAAACTCTATTTCCTTTCCGGAAAAAATGGGGGCATTGAAGTCCATTTTTCATTTCACTACAGTGAATTTCCCAAGATACTGCAGTGAAATTGAAATTCCATTGTTATGTGGCTATTATGGGCAAACCTGTTTTTGGTATGATAAATTTCCGTAATTTTAGGCTCCGTGAGCGTCGATATCGGCCGCTCTTTGAATTATTAGCTTTAGGAGAAATTGATGATGGATAACAAGAATGCTAATGAGTTGATTATGTTGGGCACGGGCAATGCCATCGTGACCAAGTGTTATAATACCTGTTTCGTGCTTCGCTCGGGCACGACCCGTTTGTTGGTCGACGCGGGTGGTGGCAATGGCGTTTTGGCCCAGCTGGAGAAGGTCGGCGTTTCGGTGGATGAGTTGAGCGCGATGTATTTGACGCATGCCCATACGGATCATGTCCTGGGAGCTGTCTGGATCGTCAGGCGGGTGGCGTCAGGTTTGGCGAAAGGCGCCCGTGAGGGCATATTCCCGATTTATGGCCATGAGCGGGTCTTGTCCGTGCTCCGGACAATTTGCGAATTGACCCTTTCCAAGAAGGATCGGGGCTGGATGGAGAAGGGGATCTCGTTTGTGGAGGTAAAAGACAAGGATCGGCTGACGGTGGGGGATATCCGCATGGAATGTTTCGATATCCTGTCGACGAAAGAGAAGCAATTCGGTTTCCGGGCCACCTTGCCGGACGGGACAGTCGTGGCCTGCCTTGGCGACGAGCCTTACAACGTGGCGAACCGCGGTTATGTCGAGGGCGCCGATTGGCTGATGAGCGAGGCTTTCTGCCTCTACCGTGATCGTGAGATCTTCAAGCCTTACGAGAAACATCACAGTACGGCGGCCGAGGCGGGTCGGTTGGCGGCGGAACTGGGTGTCAAGCGGCTGCTCCTTTATCATACGGAAGACCAGACACTCGCCACCCGCAAGCGCGCTTACGCGGAGGAGGCGGCCGCCTCGTTCACTGGCGAGATCTTTGTGCCGGATGATTTGGAGCGAATCCGGTTATAAGGGCTTTTCCCCGGCTTTCGTGAAATAAGAAGGCCGGGGAAGAGGTTATTTGGGTAAAAGTTTTACTTTTGCCAATAAAATTAGGAACGATATGAGAAAGTACACGGCATTATTATTGTTGGCGACCTTAAGTTTAGCCTCATGTGGCGATGATGACCCGGTGGTCGTGGTTGAGCCATTGAACAAGTTGACGAAGATTTCCTGTTATGAGGAGGATAATAACTCGCTCCTTTATAGCGCTTCGGTGAGTTATAACGTGGATGGGTCGATCGCCTCGATCGATTTCACGGGCGACACCCGGCGCTCGTTCATCTATTCGGACAACAAGATCCTCATGACCAAGACACAGACGGGATTCAAGGAGGCGGAATATACCTTGTCTGGCGGACGGATCAGCCGTCAGGAGAATTATAAGGAGAATGATCTTGTCAGCAATGAGATTTACGTGTCCGACGCCTACGACTACCAATATACGGGCAGCGACTTGTCGGCCATCGGTTGGACGACCCGTTGGCCTAAGGAGAATGGCCAGGGTTACGAGGAGCGTGTTTACCCGCTTTCCGATATCTTCACCTGGGAAAATGGTAACGTGGTCCGTTATACCCGTGACAAGGAGGAGATGACCTATACATATGGCAGCCTGGTGAATCCCGAGAATTTCACCTTGCGCCCGATCGCCTCGTTCGACCTGCTGTCGTTCGATTTTGTCAGTCCGTTGAACCTCCTGTTCGGCACGACCAATCGCAATTTGCCCGAGCGTGCTTACAGTTACAGCGTGACGGAACCGAGCCAATACAAGTCCGAGTATGTCTTCACCTATACTTTCGTGAGCGACTATATCCTGGAGATGAAAGTCGTCAAGCAAGATGAGGCAGGAACGAGGAATACCTATCTTTACAAGTTCGAATATGATTATAAAGTGAATTGAGAAACCAGGGCGGACATATCACGGGAAAGGTGCTGGTGGGGTATATCCTGCTGGTGGCGTTGGCTGTTTGCTCGGTCGGTTATATTTACAACATCGTAAAGACCATCGTCGAGGAGGATGTCTCACCCGATTCACGAAGCCGCGAGAAGGTCTACCTGATCACGAATACCCTGTCGCTCATGTACGAAAGTGAGGCGATGGGCCAGTTTATCGGGATCGAGCAGGACCAGTATTACCGTTTCAACCGTACCTTGAACAGGGTACACGCCAATATGGATTCGTTGCGGGCCCTGATCTCTGATTCCGCCCAATTGCTCAAGATCGACACCATCGATATCCTGCTCGACCGCAAACGTTGGAATACCCGGCGGCTGATGGAGGCCTGGGAGGAGCTGAATACCGAGCGGCTTTTCTCTGAGAATATCGAGCGTGTCATCTCCATTCGCGATACGATCGTTTCCCGTCCGGCCCAGCAGGTCGAGGTCCAGAAAAGGGTAGAGGTAAAGCAGGATACCGTCGTTGTCCCGAGGAAGCGGAGGAGTTTTTTCCGTCGTTTGGCGGAAGTCTTCTCGCCGACCAAGGAAGACACCAGTTTCGTAGTCAACACCACACGTCAGGTCCTGACCGATACGGTTGTCCAGGCCTATAACCCGACCGATACGATTGTCAGTGTCCTGAAGAGCATCCAGGACAGCGTGGCCGACCAGCGGAAGCATCTGATGGACAGGCTGCTCGAGCGATCGGCCAACCTGCGCTACAGCAATACGATCATCAGCCGGGAGATCAACCAGATGCTGCGTGACATCGAGGAGGAGGAGATGGAGGTCTCGTTAAACCGTCTGTATCGCAGGCAGGAGCTGTTGCGCGAGATGTCCGTGATGGGCGCCGAGATTATCGGGGCCTTTATCTTCGTGGCCGTGATCTTCCTGATCCTGATTTGGCGCGACGTTGCGAAGAGCAAGTATTATCGCGAGCAGCTGGAGAAGGCCAAACATTATGCGGAAAACCTGTTGCGGAGCCGCGAGAAGTTGATGCTGACGATCAGTCACGATATCCGCGCCCCGCTCTCTTCCATTATCGGCTATATCGAGTTGCTGTCGCGCCGGCATCCGGACGGGCGGCAGCGCTATTACCTGGAGAATATGAAAGGCTCGTCGGACCATATCCTCTCGCTGGTTAATGACCTCCTTGATTTCCAAAGGCTCGAGGCGGGCGAGATGGAGATCCATCAGGTACCTTTCAGCGTGGGTGGCCTGTTTCACGAGATATATACCAGCTTTAAGCCGCTTTCCGACGGGAAGGGGCTCGACTTGATATTGAACCTGAAGGATGAGCGGGATAACCGCTTGTTTGTCGGCGATCCGATCCGTATCCGTCAGGTCGTGAGCAATTTGCTTTCCAATGCCATCAAGTTCACCCGCGAGGGACGTGTCGTGATGGTGGTCGCTGTCAATCCGGTGGAGGGCTCGACAAGCCGTTATGAGCTGTCTGTCATCGTGAGCGATTCGGGACCTGGTATTCCCCAGGACGAGCAGGAGCGGATCTTTGGCGAGTTTACCCGTCTTTCGGAGACAGAAAACGAGGAGGGATTTGGCCTTGGGCTTTCAATTACCCGCAAGCTGATCTCCTTGATGGGAGGCGCCTTATCGTTGCGGAGCGAACCGGGTAAGGGAAGCGATTTCCAGGTGAGCCTTCCTATTTACCTGTCGGAGAATCAGGTTGCTCCACAGGAGGAACCGGTATCTGCCGTTCCCGAGCCGGTCGTTTTGGATCGGGAGGTCATTTGCCTGTTGGTCGACGATGATCCCTTGCAGTTGGCCTTGACCGAGGAGTTGCTCAAGCAGAGTCATGTGCGGGTAGTCACCTGCTCGGATCCTTATCAGGTCTGTTCCGTCTTGCGTGATACCGCTTTCGATGCGGTGATCACCGATATCCAAATGCCCGTAATGGATGGTTATCATCTGTTGCGAATGATTCGTGAGTCGGGCTTGCCTGGCACGGACCGGATTCCGGTTATCGCCTTGTCGGCCAGCATCGCCAACGATCGATCGCATTATCTGGAAGCCGGATTTACCGGTTTCCTGAACAAGCCTTTTACGGCTACCCAATTGATCTCTTTGCTCAATGAGTTGCTCTCGTTGCGGCTTGAGGTAAATACGGAATTGACATTCAATTCGTTGACCGCTTTTGCCGGAGAGGATAAGGAGGCTTCGGATTCCATCCTCCGGACCTTTGTCGACGAGACCGGCAAGAGTATTCATCTGCTCGAGGAGGCACTGCCTCGTCGTGACAGGGCAGAAGTGGCCCTGGTTTCCCATAAGATGATTCCTTTGTTCAGCATGTTGGGCGCGAACTCGTTGGTGCAGCACTTGCGCCTGCTGGAGAAGAATGACGCCGAGTTGGTCGATTCCGGTTGGGATCGTTTGCTTGAGGAGGTGATCGCCATGGCCCGGGCAATTGTTGAGCAGGCCAGTGCACGTTTGGGGAATTGATCGTGGAATTTTTCCACACTTCCCGTTTCGTTTTACCCGATTCCTTTTGCGGCCATTTCATCCCCTGGGAAAAATTTCTTATTGACAGATAATACTTTATCGTTTTATTTCCGGTTTTGTCCTTTTTTGGCACGGATTTGGCCTAGGTAATGGGCGAAAACGTTTCTACATTTGACCGTCAGATTTTAGCACGACGATGGGCGTGCCTTCAGATCGCCAAAACAAGGGTTGTTAGTTTAATATAAGTATATTTTTTATTTGAATGTGGCGCACGGGAAAGGGAAATCACCCTTTCCCGTGTTTTGGTATCTGAGGCAATCAGTATCGACGTTCTATGGCCGTATTTGGAAAGTAGTGGGTGAGGATGGCTTGATAGTCATAGCCTTTCGCTCCCATGACCGCCGCGCCGATTTGGCAGAGGCCGACACCGTGTCCCCATCCGGCACCTTTTAAGGTAAAACGATCGGGGAGCTTGGGATCTCCCTCTTTCTCGACGATAAAAGCGGAGCTGTAGAGATGGCTTTCCGATAGGGCACGCCGGATCTCCAGCTCTTTTCCAATGGTCATCGAGCGTTTGGTGCCGACAATGCGCAGACGGACCAAGCGGCCGGAGGTGCCACGTTCGACAGGGATCAGGTCGATGATCTCGCCAAAGTCGATACGGGTCTTGCGGGCGATCAGCTCAGAAAGCTCATCTTGCGTGTAGCTTACTTCCCATCGGTAGAAATCGGCGGTCTCCTGATCATAATTATTCAATACTTGCGATAGGATCGCCTGGTCGTTGGTGTTACAGAATGCGGTGGGCGAGGAGGAGATCCAGGCCCGGGCGTTCTCTTCTTGTGTCAGGTCGGGAAAATCATGCTGTTCATCATCACGCAGGGCTACAAGGTAATCGTGGTGGACTGGTTCCCAGCAGTTCTCGAATGTCTCGGTAACGCCTCCGCAACACTTAGAGAAGCGAGCGTCGCAGATTTGGTCGGCGTAGGTAAGGATCTCACCCCGTGTCTCGTTGATTGCCTCCACGACCGTTGGGTTCGAGGCCCGAGAGATGCCTTGGTAGCGCTGGCAATGGTCGTCGGCGCAGACATCGAACAGCGTATGGTCCTCGCGGTCATACCAGCGGATGAGACTGTCCTTATCTTGTTGAAGACTTGCCGGGCGGCTCGCTTCGGCCTGTCCCAAATGATATTTTTTCTCGATCTGGGCCAGTAGCCAGCTACGCGAGATCACGGCGTGTGCCTTCAGCAGCTCTTTCGAGGCATTGGCGCTCATCTCCGACGAGATGACGCTGGTCAGGTACTCCTCGAGATCGATCTGGTTGATGGCGACGATCCCGTCATGCGTTGCCAAGAGTTTTAATGCGCCTTTGAAGCGTTGGTCTTCCTGGCGTTGCCAATGGAAATCAACACCGATCGTGACGCCTTTCAATTCGAAGAAGGCCTCAGGTGAGGTCGGTTCGAAATAAAGCTCATCGTAGAGTTTCCCGTTGAAGACAATCTTGTCGTTCACGAGAAGCGCTCTTTGTTCGCCCTTCAGGAATTGATCGCTCTCAGTCTGCACGTATTCGGGGCAGAAATCAAAAGAGAGCGCTTTTTGGGTTAATATGCCAACATTGATGATAGGTGCTTCCATGGGATTATTTTTCTTTTTCGGTTTTTATTGAACTGTATCCAAGATAGAAGATCAAGAGTAGGTAGACCACGATAGCGACACATTCAGCGCCTTTGCTTCCGGCCCATGCCTCATTCATCAGGTCGATACCACCAAAGCGTAATGCCGCGCTGACAACACCCATCAAGGCGCCACCGGCGATGAATCCGGAAGCCAGGAGGGTTCCTTTTTCCAGGCGGGCGTTGTTCAGGGCCTGATCCTTGCTCCGGCTACCGACGTACCAGCTGATGGCACCACCGATCAACAGGGGTGTATTCAGTTCGATAGGAATAAACATTCCCAAGGCAAAAGCCAGGGCCGGTACCTTAAAAAAGTTAAGCAGGACAGCCAGGATGGCACCGATCGCATAGAGTACCCAAGGCGCGCCCGATCCGCTCATCAACGGCTCGATAACCGCCGCCATGGCGTTGGCTTGCGGGGCCGCCAGTTGGCCACTGGTGAAACCGTAAGTCTGATTCAGGATCAGGATGACACCGCCGACGGTCGCCGCCGAGACGAGTGTCCCGAGGAATTTCCATCCCTGCTGTTTGGCCGGTGTGCTGCCCAGCCAATAGCCGATCTTGAGGTCGGTAATGAATCCGCCAGCCATCGAAAGCGCCGTACAGACCACGCCGCCGATGATCAGGGCAGAGACCATGCCCGCCGGGCCGTTGAGGCCGACAGCGACCAGGATGATCGAGGCCAGGATCAACGTCATCAGCGTCATGCCCGAGACGGGATTCGTGCCGACGATTGCGATGGCGTTGGCCGCCACCGTCGTGAACAGGAACGCGATCACGCCTACCAGCAGAAGGCCGATGATGGCATGGAACCAATTGTGAAGCACACCAAACTGGAAGAAGAGGAAGGTGACGATGAGGGTCGCCGCGATGCCGATCATGATGATCTTCATCGACAGGTCTCTCTGGGTGCGAACAGCGGTTGTCGCGTTGGAACCTTCCTTGCCCTTGAGCTCTTTGGCGGCCAGACCAACGGCACCACGAATGATATCCCACGACTTGATAATACCGATGATACCGGCCGTAGCGATGCCACCAATACCGATATGGCGGGCGTAAGTCGTAAAGATCTCCTCGGGACTCATGCTACCAACGGTCGTAGTGATGGCGGCGTTGCCCAGCGTAAGTACTTCCGATCCGAACAGAACCGACAAGGCCGGAATAATGATCAGCCAGACCAGGAATGAGCCGGCGCAGATGATCAAGGAGTACTTGAGTCCGATGATGTAGCCCAAGCCCAGCACGGCCGCGCCTGTATTGACCTTCAGGACAACCTTCGCCTTCTCCGCCAGGAGCTCGCCCGCCCCGACCAGGCGTGTGCTGATTGTCTCGCTCCACCAGCCCAGCGAGGCGACGATAAAGTCGTAAAGGCCACCGATGAGGCCCGCCAGGATCAGGGGCTTCGCCTGGTTGCCACCCTTCTCGCCCGAGACCAGCACTTGTGTCGTGGCGGTTGCCTCGGGGAAAGGATACTTGCCGTGCATGTCCGACACAAAATATTTACGGAAGGGGATGAGCAGAAGGATGCCCAGAATACCGCCCAAAAGGGAACTCATGAACACCTCGAAGAAGTTGATCGTAATTTCCGGATATTTATCCTGGAGGATATAAAGTGCCGGCAGTGTAAAGATCGCGCCGGCGACAATGACGCCACTGCTGGCGCCGATCGATTGGATGATGACATTCTCACCCAAGGCATTCTTACGCCTGAAGGCGTTCGACAGGCCGACCGCGATGATCGCGATGGGGATGGCCGCCTCGAATACTTGCCCCACCTTCAGCCCCAGATAGGCCGCGGCGGCGCTGAAGACAACCGCCATGACCAATCCCCAGAAGACGGACCAGGCAGAGACCTCCGGATATTGCCGGTTGGGCGACATGATCGGGTGATATTGCTCACCCGCCTTTAATTCCCGATACGCGTTCTCGGGCAAGCTGCTTATTTTTTCCTCTTTCTCTTTTTCCATGATATTAATCTAATTATTTAGTTCTTTTTCCCTTAAGGAGCCCCTGCCGTATATCAACAATAGTGTTCCCGGAAAAAAGGAAGCTTTATTAATCGATAAGCGACAGGGCTCTTGAGGTTATGCTCAGGCCTTGATCATTCCTTGATCGTACCAAGCGTCAAAATCCTGGATTGTCAACCCTTCGAAGTCGGGAATGACCGCGATCGTGAGCGGCTTCAGGACCTCGGGTGGATTACTTGTGCTCAGGCCGACGACTTGCGATCCCGCATCGGTCGCCGAGCGGATACCGTTGAGGGAATCCTCGAAGACCAGGCAATTTGCGGGTTTCTCATTCAAGTCTTGTGCCGCCAGCCTATAACACATCGGGTCGGGTTTGCCGCGGGTGATACGATCGGCGGTGACGACCGTATCGAACAGGTCACGAATGCCCAGCAAGCGATAAGCCCTTTCCATCTTTCGGTCTTCAGAGCTGGTCACGAGACCGGTTTGGACCCCGTTGTCCCTCAATAAGCGGATGAAATCGATCACACCCGGCACGAGTGGAAAGTCCATCTGTTCCTCGAAGGCGAGGCACTCCTGGATGACCGTCTGGCGGAAAGTTTCCGAGCGGTCACCGAAATATTTCGCCATCAGGTCCGGGAGAATCGTTCCTTTGATCAGATCGGCGAAATTGGGAATGCCGAGGCCGTAACGTTCGGCGGCCTCGTTCCAATATCGGTCGTAAAGCGGTTCGGTGTCGGCGATCACGCCGTCGAAATCAAATAACGCTGTTCTCATACGCATGGTCAATTCTTGATTTCCAATTTGATGGATTTCAATTGCCTGTCGTCTGACGAGCCTCCGTAAAGGATCTCATATTGGCCAGGACGAACTTCCATGGTTTGTGTCTTGTCGTTGAACGACTGGAAAGACTTGGCCGGTAGATGGATCTCGACAGCCTGTTTCTCCCCAGATTTGATGTTGACCCGTTTGAATGCCTTCAATGCCTTAATCGGACCTTCCGGATCGTTGGGGTTCTTCACGTAGACTTGAGCGACCTCGTCGCCGTCACGTTGGCCCTTGTTCGCGATCTCGAGTGTCAGGGTTACCTCCTCGTCGGGCTTGATCTCGTTTTTAGACAATCGTGCGTCGCTGTATTCAAATGTCGTGTAGCTCAAACCATAACCAAAAGGATAAAGCGGTTTCTCCGTCATGAAACGATAGGTACGTCCCTTCATGCTGTAATCCTCGAAATCGGGGATCTGCGTTATGGACTTATAGAAGGTGATAGGCAGGCGTCCCGACGGGTTGTAGTCGCCGAAGAGCACATCCGCCACGGCCGTGCCACCCTCTTGGCCACCATACCAGGCGTTGACAATGGCGCCCACATGATCGTTCTCCCAGTTCAAAGCCAGCGCACTACCCGTGCAGACTACGTAAACGACAGGTTTGCCTGTCGCCACTAAAGCCTTGATCATCTCTTTCTGAACCTTAGGCAACTCGATGTTGGTGCGGTCACCTTTGCGGAAGCCCTCGACATTGACCGGCATCTCCTCACCCTCCAAGCGAGGTGAGATACCACCGACGAAGACGATCACATCCGCCTCTTTCGCCTTTTGGGCGGTTGCCGCATAATCGACAGGCGTCCTGACGCCGATCGAGAAGTTCAGGTCGGCGCTGCCAATGTGCTGCATGTACTCGATCTTGATAGGATATTTCTCGCCCTTCTTGGCCTTCAGCAGATAAGTCTTTGAGGCACCATACTCGTTGCCCCAAACGTCGATCACCTTCTCGTCGGCCACGTAGAGACGGATACCATCGTTGCCAGAAAGCTCCAGTTCGATAGTTCCGTCAACAGGCGAGGTGAACTCGCCCGTGAACCGGGCCGTAAAGTCGGTCAGGTTGACGTTGGGCGCGAATTGGGTATTGCCGCCCGTGGTGTAATGCAATTCACGAGCCAATCCCTTATAAGCAGGTTCACCCTTGAACTCGGTGTTATTGAAGAATTCGGAGGCGAAGCCCTCACCGGCTGCGGATGAGATGTGGCCGCCCAGATCGGTCATGACATAATCGGCCGCATGGTTACAACCCAGCTCATAGATGACCTCCGCATTGGGCACCTTCTCACGGATACCTTCCAAGATGGTAGTCGTGTGCGTTGGGAAACCGTTATAATTGGCCCACAGCATGGTCGAGTCGGCCGCGTTAGGACCAACTACCGCGATCTTCTTGATCTCTTTGCTTAAGGGCAAGAGATTGTTCTGGTTCTTCAGCAAGACGATACTCTTGCGAGCCATGTTAAGCGCCTGATCGACATGTTCGGGACTTTCGACTACGCTGTAAGGAATCTTTGAGAAAGGCACTCGCTCGTCCGGATCAAACATTCCCAATTCGAATCGTCCTTTCAAGAGGCGGCGTAACGATTTGTCGAGCTGCTCCTCCTGGATTTTCCCGGCTTTTAAAGCCTCGATCAAGGCATTATAACTGTTGCCACACTCCAAGTCCGTTCCGCTCAAGACAGCGTCGACCGAGGCTGAAGCCGCATCAGGGTGCGTCTCGTGCCGTGGCGTGTTGGGATCACGTTCCCAGAAGTCGTTGATCGCCCCACAATCGGAGAGAATGATATGCTGATATCCCCAGCTGTTACGGAGGATGTCGATCAGCAATTTATCGCTACTGCAACAGGGCTTGCCCTCGTAGCGGTTGTAGGCGCACATGACCTCCTGCACATTGGCCTCCTTGACCAGAGCCTCGAATGCGGGCAGATAGGTCTCGTAAAGATCGCGCGGAGTTACTGTCACGTCGAACTCATGGCGATTCCATTCCGGACCGCTGTGCACGGCATAATGCTTGGCGCAGGCATGCGTCTTGAAATATTGGGGATCATCACCTTGAAGTCCTTTTGTAACGGCCACGCCCATGCGTTCCGTCAAATAAGGATCCTCGCCATAAGTCTCCATGCCGCGGCCCCAACGGGGATCGCGGAATATATTGATGTTGGGCGTCCAGAAGGTCAAGCCCTTATAGCGATCGTATTCCTTGTCTTTTTGATATTGATGATATTTGGCGCGAGCCTCATCGCTGACCATCGTAAAGGTGCGGAGCACCTCTTGGTCATCGAATGTGGCGGCCAGGGCGATCGCTTGCGGAAAAACGGTCGCACGTCCGGCACGGGCTACGCCATGCAGGGCCTCATTCCACCAATCGTAAGGTGGAATACCAAGTCGCTCGATCGCGGGCGTGGTATTCATCATTTGCCCGACCTTCTCTTCAGGTGTCAAGAGCGAGAGCAGGTTATCTACCCGTTGCTCGACAGGCAGGTCTGGATCCTGAAAAGGGTATTTGGGCTTATCGCTACCGCAAGCGGACAGGAGTAGCAAGGCTAGTGCTGCCGCTGTCAGATGTTGTTTCTTCTTCATTTGATGATATTACTATAATATTATTCTTTTACGATTTCATGGAGACGTGTTTCTCCATCAGCTTGAATTTCGATCTTGTCACATCCCTTCGGGCTGATCCGGATATAACCATTGTTGCCCTTATAAAGGGTCGGACGTTCCTTCTTTCCCTGGATGCCTGTTACGGTTATTTGCCCTTTGCCAGAAGTGAAGAGTTTGATCTCGTTGATGCCTTGGCAATCAATCTTGATAATTTGTCCGGTAGCTAACTCACCGTAAGTATCAAGGTTGGAATCATGTGTCAAGGCTTTCCGATCAACTACATTCTCCTTTTTCATGGCAGCGTAGAAGGCACGGAAATTGAGATCCAACGGTTGGTTGCTTTGGTTAACCATTCGGATGAAGCGAGCTTTAGGATCGATATTGCGAATGGTATCGCGAACGCTCTCGGTGGAAACCTTTATCTTTTTCCAGTCGACGCCATCAGCCGACCACTCAAATTGACGGCCTTCCCGATTGCTTTGAGGTAAATTGAAATGGAAGTATTCCGCCTCCTTTTGAGCTTCCCAATTAAAGCCGATGTATTGTCCTGGATTCAGACGAATAGTCTCGAACATAGGAGGATAACCGACGATCTCGCCATCTTCCATATAGTGCTGGCTTGCCAGCTGCTCAACGTCCGTCAAAAGAGTTGGGATATTCATTTTTACTTTATCGGCGGTCACTTGTGGTGTCGCCAACAGGTTACGGCCTGTTTGATGGTGCAACTCAATCAGGAACGGATTCAGTACACGGGATCCTACCTTTACACCCTTAGGCTGTGCCTTTTGGTTCATGGTCGTGTTGATGAATCTTATACTGTCCAACATGTTGGCGGTGCGTAAGTAATTCTCCCAGGTAGCGGATAGATCCTTATTCGCCCAAGCGTTGGCCGTTTCGATAGCGGCGGTTCCGGCTTGTCCTAAATAACCGAATTGAATTACCCATGGGCGGATTTCGTCAAGCAGGTTCTTGTTGCTGCACTTGTCCAACAGTTCACTTGAGGATTCCGTGATCTTGGCGAACAGCGCACCCAATTGGCGACCAGCCTCGGCATCATAATTGGCCTTGGCGTAAGCGGCTTTATAACGCTCTATGGCATCAATATAGGCTTTCGATTCGTCACGGCGATAGATGTGCCAGTTTGGACCAGGGTCCGCGTTATGCTCGCAGAAGGTCTGGAACGCTTCTGAAGCTTCTGGCATGATGAACGCGCATGCCTCTTTCCAAGAGCGGATCGGATCGTAGCTGTCGATGTTCCAGGTATACATACCCACACCAAAGATGGCGACTTTAGAGGCTTCCGCATATTCCATCGGATTGGAGACGAAACCGGACATGCTTCCCGCCGCACGGGTATCGAGTCCATAAGAGGCGCCCATCAGCAGGTGATCCTGGCAATAATCGCTTACTGGGAAGTTCCACCAGATGTAAGCGGGCCGTTTGATCCGTTGGTTAACCCAATCCAATCCCGGCTTATCGATGTCTGCTACGACACGATCGCCTGTCCACATGACCTGGATCGCGGGATTCAACTGCTCACCGATGATGTCGAGATAGTCTGTCTTTGCCCATCCTTTATTATATTCTGTTGGACACATGATGAGCGGCTGTACATCTTTCTTTTTGGTGATGAACTCGTTGTGTATGTAATTCAATAAATTGGCTTGATTCTGAGGTTTGGCACCCTCGCCGGAGATATCGTCGAAGAAGACGGCGAACGAACGGACACCTAAATCATACATCTTCTCAAACTTGGAGAGGATATTCAAGCTGTCTGTCTTATTCCATTGGATATCTTTTCCCGGATGGATGGCCCACACGAAATTGACCTTGTTACGGGCCGCCTCTTGAGCCAGCTCGGTGATGTGACGAGCCTGATCTTCCGGATAAGGTTCACGCCAGTTCGGAGAGCTGTGATAAGGATCGTCTTTCGGTCCGTAGATATAGGTATTGAGTTTGGTCTTCCCATAAAAACGAAGCTGCTCAATGCGATCCTCATGGCTCCAAGGTTGGCCATAAAAGCCCTCTACTGTTCCTCTGAATAGCACGTCGGGATAATCCTTAATGGTGCATTCCGGCAAGCGGTACTTCCCATTATCCTCTTTTAAGGCCAATTGACGGATGGTTTGTGCGGCATAGAAAAGTGAGGCACCATCTACGATTTCAATCCGGATTCCCTCAGGACGAATATCGATAGTATAAGCGCCGGAACGCCGCATCAACTCGTCATCAGATTTGAGAGTACTGATCTCAATGGGCAATCCACTGCTGGAGAAGGGAAGAGCCTCTCTTAATACCCGGACACCGTCAGCGTCCGGATTTTCCATGCCTGTTATTTGATATCCCTTGGTGGGAGTAAACCATTTGTTGGTGATTGTCAACTCTTGAGGTTCGGGAAGGATGCTGGGGATCCTGTCCTGGCCATAGGCGAAAGCACAACTGCTAATCAACGCCGCGGTAGCCAATATTTTTCTAGCGTTTTGCATATTTTTGGAGATTTTCGATTAACACTTTTCTCTATACGGACAAAGGTAGGTAAAAAATTCGACAAGATCCCATCTTACTTCCGTTTGAACACTAAGCTTCGACCTGCTTTATCTTCCCATTCCGTCATCAATTGATGGAAATCCGGATAGTTCTTGGGCGTGATGAACCTTTGATGGATGGTCAATTGGCGTTCCACAATTACCCGATCCTTTTCCTGATTGATCCGGATGGTCAGTTTGCCTACCTTGTTCTCGATTTGTTTTTCGCAAGGAGGTGTTTGTGGTTTCAGACCATTTTGGGAAATGATAGTTGTCGTGTAATGTTCGTCTATGATTCGTGGCAGGAGCAGATTCGTTTCTCTCCGGCTATTAAGATGTCCATAGCCTGAGGTTGCCACACCTTGTGGCGCTTCCGGCAGGGTTAAAATATAGAACTTATCGGCAACCTGCTCAATTGAGGCATGTTCCTCTTGTATCGTGTTGTCTGAGAAATAGGGCAGGAGATCGTTGCCTATTTGATATTGGCCGGTCACTTTCGGCTCCCCGTTTTGCAGGTTGATGGTAATATCTCCCTCAATACGGCTTTCCTGGAACGCTTGGATTTTAATGGGTTGTCCGGTAGTCAACGAGAGAAGTGTTTGGTGCTCAGGATCGACATTGGGACGTTTGTAACTGTCGGGGCTAAGGAGCAGGCTTTTGTCTCCCCATTGGCAATGGATCGCGGTTTGCTCGATCGCCGGGCGACAGAGGCCCTGTTCCGCTTTTGTCCGGAAGGCAATGATGGGCTCGGCATCGAATCCGGCCTCGTTAAGCAGGGCGGAAAGCAGGAAACATTTCTCAAGACTTGTCCCATACGCGCCGCTGATGATCTGGTCGATCGGCCGGCAGCGATAATGGCTCATGGGCAAGGTGACAGCCACCTGATCAAGACCGTATACGTAGTCGAGGATGGCCCGGATCTCGCCGGTTTCGTTCTCTTGTTCTTCGATCAGGCTCTCCGAGATGGAGGCGATGACCGGATTGCCCTCTCCGTATAGTTGCTTGTATTGTTCTTGGAGCGGCTGGAGTGTCGTGGATATGGACGGAGCGGTGGTTCCCATGAAACAGGGTTGGTCGCCATTCCGTACGGATACGCCCGGCTCACGCGAGGCCGCGGGCAGGTTGTGCCAAGTCCAGCTCATGATTTGGTTGTTGCTGTCCGTTTGCGCCCGACAGTTGTCTGCCTCGTTCGCTATTGAATAGATAAAGGGGACATCTTTGGGATGGTTGACGGTCAGGGTAAATTCCTTGACGGGTGACGATTGCAGGAGCGGCTCGTAGATTTCCAGCGGCTCTTTTATATTGCCCGGCCGGGTGAGGATGGAATAATCCAACACGATCGTGGCGCCCAGCTCTAGCCCCGTGTGGACGACTACCATCTCTTTCAGGTGGTTGAAGGCGGGAGCGTCGACAGCGGCGCTGGGAAGGACCTCGACGAGGGCATTGTCGGGCAGACGAACGATCTTGCCATCCTTCTGCCGGGTATAGGCCTCGTTGATCTTGAGCTCCTGTATTTTGGGATCATAGACGATAAAAGTCTCACCATAGGTGCTGTTCATGGCGGTGTGGGTGAGGAGTGTCAGTTCCATGACGTAGCGGAACTCCTGGCTATTGTCCGCATGAAGCGTGTAGCTTTTGGAAAGTTTCTTGTATTCCGCCTCGTTCGCGGCCCAGGCGAGTGTCGGGATGAGCAGGCAGAGGCAGAGCAATCGGAAGATCCATCTGTTCCGAGTGTTTATCTTGTTCATGTCTTTTTACTTTTTGTGGATGAATAAATAGTTGCCGAAATCCTTATGCGCATTGACTGCCGAACGGAAATTTTCCCAGTCGTCGGCCTCGTAGACCCGTTTCTTGAGAGCGAGGCGTTGGGTCAGGCGCAGTTGGTTGCCTTTGAGATGGACATCTCCTTCCCAACTGGCGGCGGGACCGTCGATCGAGCGTGAGCGTTCCTCGATGTCGCAGGCGTAACCGGCAGGCAAACGAAGGACCTCATCGATCTCTACCAGGCGCGAGCAGGCATCCTTGAAACCATACTTCCGTTCTTCCAGACTCGTGTCTATGCGGAGATAACTCTTTACCTGGTTGTAGAGGTTGTTGGTCGCGAATGGTTTTATCAGGAAACCCTCTTGGCAAGGCAAGGCGTAGTCCGGGATCTCGTAATGGAACGTGATGCGGATGGGAGCCGCCTGGTAATCCTTCGGGTTCTTTCCATAGTCCACTTTCGTGAGGCGGGCCTTGGGTGAGACGGCCAGCAATTGGCTCTCGAGATGATTTTGCCATTGCGATTGCCAGCCGGTGGTGAAGATCCGCCGGATGTTACTGTCCGATTGTCCTTCGGCCTCGATGGTGAATTGTCCACTCAGGGTGCCGTCAGCCTTCAGGCGATTGTCCGCCTTGATGCGGACGTAGTGGTTCTCGGGAGCGGAGACAGGAGTGATTCTCAGATCGGAACCCTCAGGCAGGCCAGGCAGGTAGTTTTGTTGCTGTTCGGCGCTGCTCCACAGCTCGCGGCAGAAAGGTACCCAGGTCGGGTCGAGCGGTATATAAGTGCCATCGGATAACTTGACAACAGCGACGCAGTGGTTGAAATGGTCGGCGGGGATCGATTCGACGCGGCTGCCTGCCATTGTCATGGCGGGGTAGGCCTCGAAGCCGGCCATGCGAAGGAATGCGACCAGCGTGCCGGCGATATCCTTGCAGACACCACAACGGTCGGTGTAGTTCATCTGGAGGTTATGGAGCGTGTAGCCCTCGCCCTTGCCCATCGAGATGCCGGCATAGCGGATGTTGTCGGCTACCCAGTGGGTGAGGACGGCGATCTTCTCCATCTCGGTCTTTTTGCCCCGGATCAGCTCGTCGACTTTCGCCTGTGCCTCGGGGATCGGCTCGAAGCTGCCGTAGTCCTCATTGACCTTGTTGAACCAAAGGGATTTCTCTTTCCAGCTAGGGGTTGACGACATCATCAGTTTTGGGGCGGCGTCAAACAGGTCCACCATATTGGGCTCTTTTGGAAAAGGCATGAGATCGGAGCAGGCGAAGGTATAGGCCTTGTTGCCTCGCTCGTCGTAACGCATGGAAGAGGCACACTCGCCTTGATAGAACTGGAATTGCAGCTCCTTGTTGGCGGGAACGGTCACCCGGTAGACTTTCCGAAGGGTCGGCTCTGTTGTCCAGAAGGGGACAATATCGTAGAATTGGCCTCGCATGGGCGGGATGAAGCGGGATTCATCATCGGCACCGTCGGCCAGCAGGGCATAGGTGAAGCCCTTCTTGTTGATTTGGTAATCGAGGATGTCGCCCGGATCCAGGTGACCGACCTCCATCATGATCTGGCGGGCGCCCCAGTAGATCATGCGTGCCGGGGCCGCGTAGTCGAGCTGGAGGTTGATGTCGAGATTATGTACGTCGCCATTGGCCTTGTAGATGGTCACCCGATAGAACTCCGCGTCGGCGGTCAGCGGGTCGTAGTCGTATTTGAGGACGCGATAGTCTTGGGCGCCTTGCCGGTTCATGACTTTGACCACCCGATGGATGACGAATGATCCGGAGCCGTTCTCCTGGACGGTGACATCGGTGCTGTCGAGCAGGCTGACGCTGTTGAAGCCCGCGTATTTCTCGGGTGCCAACAGCGTCAGGTCGGGCGCTATGGTGGCGCTCTCCCGGGTCTGTTGGGCTTGGATAAGCGTTGCCGTCGCGCAAATGAGCGCGAGGCCGATCAATTTTCTTCTTTTCATCTTTTAGATTTTTGAGGTTTGACTTTCGTTTGTCTCAATCGCCAGCCGGCGGCAGGCGGCCCGGTCGATCTTGCCGCTGCCGGTCATTGGGATTGCCCCGACGCGCAGGATCTGTCTTGGGCGCTCGTAGCGGTCGAGCGCCTCTGGTGGAAAGGCTGTCGCCTCCGCTGTCGTGAGCAGGACGATCGCCTCGCCGAATTTGGGGTCGGGGAGTGCCGTGATGGCGAACGGGGCCGTCAGGAAGGGGCGTAGTTTGGCCTCGACGGTCTCGATCTGGATCTTGACGCCGCCGCTGTTGATGATGTTGTCCTTGCGACCGATCACCCGGAAGCGGCCGTCGGGCTGGAGATCGACCACGTCGTTGGTGACCAAAGGGCCGTCGCAAACGAGCGGGGCGTCGATCACCAGGGTCTGATCGGGCGAGAGGCTCAGGCGCACCGAGGGGAAAGGCTCGTAATATTCGGAGGCCTCGGGGCCGTTCAATCGCCGCATGGCGACGTGCGAGAGGGTCTCCGTCATCCCGTAGGTCGAATAGATGCGGTTCGGGAGTGGTCGAAGGGCCGCCTCCAGCTCCCGGTCGATGGCGCCGCCTCCGATGATCAGGTGGCGGATCCGCGTGAGCCGTTCCCGTTCGGCCGGGACCTGGAGCGAGTTATAGACCTGAAGCGGGATCATGGCCACGAAGTCCAAATCCCCGTCGAATGGCTCGGCGAGTGGATGGCCGGAGGGCTCGCGGACCAACAGTTTGAGTCTCCACTCGAGCGCACGGACGACGACCATCTTGCCCGCTATATAGCGTAGCGGCATGCAGAGCAGGGCCGTGTCGCCTTTTTTTAGGCCCAGGAATTGGCAGGTGAGGCGGGCACTGGCGCGCATCCGTTCCTTGAGGACACGCATTTGCTTGGGCGTGCCGGTCGAGCCCGAGGTCTGTACGGTCATGTAGGGCGACGGATCGTCCCATTCCGCCTGGAAAAGCTCCAGGTCATTCTCTATTTGTGCTCGTTCGCTCATCGCTTCAGGGATTTGGGATTGAACCAAAGACAATCGCCCCGCACCTCGAGCGGCAGGTCGATGTTGTCGGTGAAGAGAGCGCCGGTGCCCAGGCCTTGCGGGAGTGGGTTACCGAGCGTCGCGCACCATTGGGCGATGCTGTTCAGCCCGATGTTCGACTCGAGAGCGGAGGTGATCCACCAGCCGATTCCCTCGCGGCCCGCGATCTCGATCCACTCCTCACAACCATGGATGCCGCCGTGCAGGGAGGGCTTCAAGATGATGTATTGCGGCCGGATGGCTTGCAGGAGTCGTGTTTTCTCCTCGTAGGTGTCGTGGCCGATCAGCTCCTCGTCGAGGGCGATTGGCAGGGGCGACGCGGCCGCCAGCCGGGCCATCTCCTCCCATTGGCCCGCCCGGATGGGCTGCTCGATGGAGTGGATCTCCAGTTCGGCCAGCCGTTGGAGCTTCTCCATCGCCTCGGCCGGGGTAAAGGCGCCGTTGGCGTCGACTCGCAGCTCGACCTTCCCGGCGGGCAATTTTGCACGGATATGGCGGAGCAAGGCCAGCTCCTCCTCAAAACCGATCGCCCCGATCTTCAGCTTCACGCACCGGAAGCCGGTCTCTATTTTCCGCTCGATCTGCTCGAGCATCATCTGGTAGTCGCCCATCCAGATAAGGCCATTGATCGGGATGCCCGCCTCGCCCCGCGAGAAGGGGGTGTCGTGGAAGGCGAGGCTCCCGGCATGGAAATGGGCGAGGGCCGTCTCCAACCCGAACAGGATGGAGGGATAGGGGCGCAGCGCCTCCACGTCGAGCTCGCCGCTCTCAGCGAGACGGGCGCAGGCCTCCGCCAGGCGTTCCTCGTAATCTGGCAGGTCGTCGCGGCTCAGCTGGGGCAGGGGAGCGCACTCGCCGATGCCCACGCGACCCGGCTCATTGGGGTCGCTCAGGTGGACAAGGTGTATGCGACGTGTCGTATAGACGCCCCGCGACGTCCCGGCCGGTCGTTTGAAATGGAGCGTCCGGGGCTCAATGTCGATTTGGTACCGCTTCATGATCAGGGGAATTTAGGATAGTCCTCGAAGCGAGGGCGTCGTTTCTCGAGGAAGGCCTTGCCACCCTCTTGCGCCTCGTCGGTCATGTAATAGAGCATCGTCGCGTCGCCCGCCAGCTCCTGGATGCCGGCCTGCCCGTCGAGCTCGGCGTTGAGGCCCGCCTTGATCATGCGCAGTGCGAGTGGGCTGAGCAACATCATCTCCTCGGCCCATTGGACATATTCGTCCTCCAGCCGGTCGAGTGGGACAACCTTGTTGACCAGTCCCATGTCGAGCGCCTCCTGGGCGTTATACTTGCGGCAAAGGAACCAGATCTCGCGGGCCTTCTTCTGGCCGACAACGCGGGCCAGGTAAGAGGAGCCGAACCCGGCGTCGAAGCTGCCCACGCGCGGACCGGTCTGCCCGAAGATGGCGTTCTCGGAGGCGATGGTCAGGTCGCAGACGACATGCAACACGTGTCCGCCTCCGATGGCGAAACCGTTGACGGCGGCGATCACCGGCTTGGGCAGTGAGCGGATCTGCTTCTGGACGTCGAGCACGTTGAGCCGCGCTACGCCATCCTTACCAATGTAGCCGCCGTGTCCCTTGACGTTCATGTCGCCCCCGGCGCAGAAGGCCACGTCGCCCGCTCCGGTCAACACGACGACGTTGATGTCCTGCCGCTCACGGCAGATGTAGAGCGCGTCGCTCATCTCGGTGGTCGTTGTCGGCGTGAACGCGTTGCGATAACGCTCGCGGTTGATCGTGATTCGGGCAATGCCGTTATAGAAATCAAACAGGATCTCCTCGTATTGCTTGATGGGAGTCCATTCTCTTTTTGTGCTCATGATTTTTTTCTTTTGATTGTTGGAATTTATGTTTGACGCGAAAGTACGAATTAATCCCCAAACCGTCCCTTTTCCGTCGGGAAAGTGGTTGGGCGGTTCCCCGAAGGAGTTCGGCATATCGGAAAAGATCTTTTTCCGCTTCCCGAAGGGGTTCGGCGTATCGGGAAAGATCTTTTTCCGCTCCCGAAGAGGTTCAGCGTATAGAAAAAGATCTTTTTCCGCTTCCCGAAGGGGTTCGGCATATCGGAAAAGATCTTTTTCCGCTCCCGAAGAGGTTCGGCACATAGAAAAAGATCTTTTTCCGTTCCCCGAAGAGGTTCGGTATATAGAAAAAGATCTTTTTCCGCTTCCGAAGAGGTTCGGCGCATAGAAAAAGATCTTTTTCTGTTTCTGGAGACGCTTCCGCGTCCTTTTCGCTTATTTGAGCGAGTGGTAATAGTCCTTGAGCAACGCCACGTCGGTCGCCTTGTCGGTGAAGACCTCGATCAGCATGGGGCGCTCGCTCGGCTGCTCGGTCTGGGTGAATTCGGGTAGGGCGGCCTCCAGTTCAGCCTCGTCGCGGACGGCGGTGTAGATGAAGCCCCGTGCCTCGGCCCAGCCCTTGGCGTTCGCCTCGTGGGTGGCGGTGACGAAGCGGCGCGTCTCGCCGTTCATGTCGAGGCCCGGCAGCGAATGGAAGATCTCGCCCCCGCCGTTGTTCAGCAACAGGATGCGGACGTTGGGGCGGCAGTTGGCGTGCCAGAGGGCATTCATGTCGTAGAAGAAGCTGAGGTCGCCGATGACGATGAAGTTCAGCCGGGCAGACCCGATGGCATAGCCCAGCGCCGTCGAGAGCGATCCCTCGATGCCGTTGACGCCCCGGTTGCAGCAGACCTCCGTGCTCTCGGGGATCGCGAACATCTGGGCATACCGCACGGTGGAACTGTTGGCCAGGTGGAGGGCCGACTCTGGCGGCAAGGCTCCGAGCAGCTTACCGATGGCGCCCATCTCCGAGTAGGCGAACCGGGGCTCGGGGATCAGCTTCGAGCGTTGTTCCCACATGCGGGGAAATTCCACGGGGCGGTTCTCCATCAGCGGGGCAATCTTCTCGAGGAACTCGAAGGGGTCCATCTCGATCACGGTCGTCAGGCAGCCGAAGGTATCGACCACCTCGCCGTTGGCGGCCACGTGCCAATGCTCCTTGGGCGGATTTTTCCGCAACAGCTCCTTCAGCCGTTTCGAGACGACATGCCCGCCGTAGGTGATTACCAGGTCGGGCGAGAGCGCCGCCCGCTCCTCTTTCGGGGTGGCATAGATCACGGCGTCGAAGTTCTTGATGGGCAGGCCCGGCACGACGCGGTTGCCGATGTGCTCGCTGAGCCAGGCGAAATGCTTATAGAGCTGCTTGCAGGTCTTTTTCTCGAAGAGGTAGATCAGGCTCATCTGCCCGGCGATCATCATGCGGCGGCTGTATTTGTTCAGGCGCTCGATCAGTCCGTCGTATTCGCGGTCGTAAATGTTCAAGCCCTGATAGCGGGTGATGACGCGGACTTGGGGCAGCTCCTCGGTCGTGAACTGGAAGAGCGGCTCGGAGATGGGCACGTTGATGTGCACCGGTCCTTTCCCGTGGTGGTTCAGCTCCAGCAGGGCCTCATTGATCAGGCGGTTGCAATACCACTCCTCCTCGGCGGTGTGAATCTCGGGCAGCTGGACCGACTTTTTCACCAACGAGCCGAAAACGCCCGGCTGCGGCAATGTCTGCCCATCCATTTGGCCGATCCATGCCTCGGGCCTGTCCGCCGAGATGACAACCAGCGGCACCTGCTGGTAATAGGCCTCGGCCACGGCGGGATGTATGTTCAACAGGGCCGATCCGGACGTGCAGCAGACGGCCGCCGGCTTGCCGCCAGGGCCAGGCCGAGGGCGAAGAAGGCGGCGCCGCGCTCGTCGGTGATGGCGTGGCACTTGAAGAAAGGATGGTTCGCTATGCTCTGGATGAGCGGCGTGTTGCGGCTGCCCGGGCATAAGACGATGTTGCTCACGCCGTGCTCGATCAGGAGGGCGACCAGCTGAAGTATATTTTTCTTGTCGGAATACATATTATTATGGAATTGTATGATCAGTCTATTGTTATGATTGTTTGTCCCGTTCCTGTCCGTTGTCGGCCAGTAGGCGGCGCATGGTCTCCATCTTGTCCTTGGTCTCCTGCCATTCCTCCTCAGGAACGGAGTCGGGCAAAATCCCGCCGCCGGCGAAGAGGGTCAGCGCATGGGATTGGATATTCATGCAGCGCAGGTTGACATAGAGATCGGTCTTCCCGGCCGGATCAAGCCAACCGACAAAACCGGAGTAGTAGCTGCGGTCGTAGCCCTCCTCACGCAGGATGAAACGATAGGCCTCCTCCTTCGGCAGGCCGCAGACGGCGGGCGTCGGATGGAGTCGTTCCAGCAGGTCTCCCAACAGGTCGGTCCTGTCGAGCGCGAAGGAAAAGAGGCTTTTAAGGTGCGCCATCTCGCCCGCCTGGACGGTAAAGGGGCCTTCCTCATCCGGGTGGATGCTCAGCGCTGTCAGTTGCTGACGGATGTAATAGGCGACGAACTGCTGTTCCCGCCAGTTCTTGTTGCTCCACGACTCGGGCAGGTGGCCGTCGACGAGCGGTTGCGTACCCGCCAGGGCAACCGTTTGCCAACGGTTCCGCTCGCCGGCCAGCAGGATCTCGGGCGTACTACCCATCCAGGTACCGATCTCCGGGAGATGACAAAGGTAGACGTAAGAGCGGATATAACGTTTCTCGGCCGCGACAAAGGCCTTGCCGGGCGAGAATCCCGCCTGTCGGGGAATGGTCCGGCACCGTGAGAGGACCAGCTTACTGAGTTCGCCTCGTTTAAGGGGCTCCAGGAAACGGTTCAATCGTCCGATATATTCCGCTTTGGTCTCATGCTCCGGAATCTCGACGGGGCATGTCTTCTCGTCGGGCGAATTTGCCTCCGTTACGGATACGATGACCGGATTTTTGGGGATCTCATATCGGTCCGGATTGATCAGGAAGATCGGTTTCTGCCGGGATACCTGAAAAGGGGCGATCACGAAACCGTGTCGCCCATTCAGTTCCTTGATGTCGTATAAGACTTGCGGCTGGCCGGTGGTTTGGGCGATGAAACGTAGCTCCGTCTCGCCGGGGATACGCCAGATCGCGAACGGCCACCGGGCCGCGATAAGAGAGTCGATAATATCTTGTAAGTTCTCTGGGATCATTTCTTCTTTAGGATGCTGTTAATCACTCGTACGGTCGAGACGAGCTTATCGGTTGACGTAAAGACATCCACGTTCCAGACGTGCGATGAGCGTCCCTTGTGGATGATGGTACCGACGGCCCGGACCGTATCGCCCTCGTGCGCGGACGAGACATGGCTGCCGCTCACCTGCATACCGACCACGATCTCATCGGGCTTGGCCAGGATCATTGAGCCCAATCCGGCAACAGTCTCCGCCAAGGCCAATGTCGCTCCGCCGTGCAGGATTCCGAATGGCTGGCGTGTTCGCTCATCGACCGGCATGGTCGCCTCCACACGTGTCTCCGACGCGTAGGTGTATTGGATACCCAAATTGCCCATCAAGGCATGTTTTGCCCGTGCGTTCAGCTGCTCAAGAGGAACCTCCGAGGGCTTGATGGCGGCAAGGATGGCTTTCTCGACAGCGATGGCGACACCATCCATTGTGTTGGGCAGTGTCGTGAAATCGGCACAGACCTTGACGGAATCGCGGGCATTTCCCATGGCTACGCCTGTTCCCGCCAACTGGATCATGGAGACATCCGCTACGCCATCGCCGATCGCGATCACCTCTTCGGTCGTGACTTTCAATAGCTCCATCAAGACGCCCAGCGTGTTGCCCTTATTGATGAAATAGGGCGCGACCTCAAGGAAATAGTCTTCCGTCCGGTAGGCCTCGAGCACGCCACTGAGTCGTTTTGTCCAATGGTTCTCCAAGCCGGTAAGTGCCTCCTCGTCGTCACTCGTGAGGACGCATTTGCAAGGAGCGAAATCAATCGCGTCTGAGAATTTCTTGACACCAACGATCTTGAGCCCGTTCAGCTCAGCCTCCTCGATCACGTGGTGGTTGTGCGGGTCGTTCGTGATCAACGTGTCTTTTCTATAAGTGAATATCGCGAAGTTGTTCTTGATTGCCTTTTGCTCCAGGTAGGGGATCATCTCGGGAGCGATCCTTTTCTCGAAGAGCAGTTCGCCCGTTTGCACGTTGATGATTTGCCCGCCATTGTAGGAGAGGATAAATCCGCCGTAGTTATTCAATTCGAGGGCATGGGCCAGCGGGAGGAGACCAGCGGTCGGTCTTCCCGAGGCGAGTACGACATGAACTCCCATCTGCTGTGCTTTGAGTAAAGCCGCTTGGGTTCTTTGAGTAATCTCTTTATTCTCGTTCAATAATGTTCCGTCAACATCCAGAACTAATAATTTGTACTTCATGGCGCTTTGAATTTTAATATGGTTGGAAAACAAAATTAAGCAAAATCCGATTTATAATAAAACTCTTTTTCTTGCTATTTTGTTCCCCTTCCAATGATTAAATCGGTTATTCCTCTTTTTCCGGTTGGATTCGAGTGATTTTACCCCATTGCTGGATATAATCGTAAAGTGCCGCATAGAACTGATGTCGGGCGATGGTTGCCGAATCTCCCAGGATGAGCAGCTTCATGCGGGCTCGGGTGATCGCTACGTTCATGCGTCGCAAGTCGTTGAGGAAGCCGATCCGTCCCCGCTCGTTTGCCCGAACCAGGCTGATGAGGATGACGTCGCGCTCTTGTCCCTGAAAACCGTCGACCGTATGGATCGTGATCAATTCACGCAGCGGGCGGAAAAAGGCATCCCGGCGTATGAGCTGCCGGAGATATTGGACCTGGGCCTTATAGGGCGAGATCACCCCGAAATCGATTCTTTCGTCCAGGATACGTTCCTTGCCGATCTTTTCGATGTAATCATGCAGCTGCCTGATGGCGATTTGTGCTTCCGCCTGGTTAATGCGACTTCCGTTCTCCGTCTGTTCTTCCTCCGGGATATCGAGCAGGGAGGTATCGATCCATTCCAAAGGAGAGTCTATCCGGAGGATTCCGCGATGGCTCACCTCCGGTGCCGCTTTCAGCTGGCCTTGATAGAACCAGTTGGAAGAGAACCCCATGATCTCCTCACGCATACGGTATTGGGTTGTCAGCAAAGAGACAACGGCGGGGTTTTTAGTCGCGATCTTTTGCATCAGCGTATCGCCCAGTCCACCACGTTCCGCTTCGGGACACTTGATGGTTGGAGGAAGTTGCCAATGGTCGCCGGCCAATAACACACGGTCCGCCTTGCGGATCGCTATCCAGCAGGCCGCCTCCAGTGCTTGAGCTGCCTCATCGATGAAAAGCGAGGTGAAGTGGTGGTTCTCGAGTGTCCGGTTGGCCGATCCCACCAGAGTGCAGGCTATGACTCTGGCTTGGTCGAACAGCTCGGCGTCGATCTTGACCTCCAGTTCGGTTGCCCGGTAGCGAAGGCGTGACAGCCGGTTGCGGATTGTATCGTGCGAGTCGTGTCCCCGTTTGCGTAAGCCGGAAAGAGTCTCACGAATAGCCTTACGAACGCTCCAAAGCTCCGGATAATCCGGATGCGACTCGAAACGGCGCTCGTAGGTGAACGAGAGCATCTTGTCGTTTACCCTTGTCGGATTACCTATCCGGAGTACCTGGATGCCTCGGTCTACCAGCTTTTCGGCGATCCAATCGACAGCCATATTGCTTTGCGCGCAGACCAGAACCTGGTTTTCGCGGTGCAGTGTCTCATAGATGGCCTCGACAAGCGTGGTCGTCTTTCCCGTGCCTGGAGGGCCATGAACGATGGCGACATCTTTCGCTCTCAAGACCTTATTGACCGCCATCTCTTGCGAATGGTTTAACCATGGAAAACGGATAGGGAAGAGGTCTCTTTCCCGTGGGGCCATACCGGTTCCGAGAAACAGGTTCCTTAGTTCCGCCAAGCGGTTATTCTTGGCCTCGGTTACCTCTTTCAGGGCCATGAACATTGTCTTGTAGCTGGTCTCATCAAAATAAAGTTGGATACCCAGCTCATTGACGCTCCCAATCTCGCGAAGGGCCGCTTCGGAAGGCAGGACGACTACCATGCGATTTTCCTCCGCATAGCTGACATGGCAAGTATGGTTGAAGAAATGACATTTCCCATTCAGATCCATCCTGAAGAAACGGACAGGACGGCCATACTCAAAGTTGTGTTCCGTTTCCCGGTCTTCCCGGCGTTCTATCTCAATCGTAAGTTGATTCAATGAATTATAGCGCGAACGCCCAATGATAATGGGATACCAGCAAAGTCCTTTGTTGATCTTTTTCCGGATACCAATACGTTCGGTCTGTTGTTGGTAGATCTCCTTCTCATACTCGTATTCTTTTTTGAGCAGTTCCTGTTGCCTTAATAAATCTTTTATTGGAGATGATGGAGAATTTATTGTCATGTGTTCTATTTTGATGCGCGAAGGTAGGAAAAAGATTATTATGAAAGGATGGCGCTTCGTGGTAGAAATCGATTATTATCCATTTTCGGTTCCACTGCAGTATAATTTCAATTTCACTGCAGTGAAAATAAAAATACACTGTTATGCCCTTATTTTGGAAGCGTTCTAGATCCTCCCTTTTTCTCTCAGGTTTTATCCCTAAAAGGGGTAATTTTATACGTACGTATGTGTCGGCTTACACGAGCGTACGTATAAGCTTACGGTAACGCTTATGTCGGTTAACATGAACGTATGTGTCGGCCGACACGTACTATTGTCTTCAAGAAGGGAGTGATTCCCTAAAATGCAAAGGTATAAAAACAACTTCGCCATGTCCGGTAGGCCGGGCATGGCGAAGTGAAAATCACAAGGAAATATTATAAACCTTGTCCATGACAGTTCTTGTATTTCTTGCCGCTTCCACAGGGACATAAGTCGTTTCTTCCGACTCGTTTCTCCGAACGGACAGGTGCCTGTTTCGGTTGTGATTCCTGTGTGTTTTCGCCGTTGATGTCGTTCTTGGTTGTCTGATAACGACTCATGTCCTCATGCTTCTCGGGCTCAGCCTCCCTGATTTGGACACGTTGACGAGCGGCTTCCAATTCCGCCTTACGGGCGGCAGCGGCTTCTGCGATCGCGGCCTGACGCTCGGCCATCAACTTCTTCTGTTCCTCTGTCGGTTCCTCGCGTACGGGGATCTGTCCGCGCATCAGGACAGCTGTTGTCTTACGGTTCATCGTATCAACCATGTTCTTGAACAGGTTATAGGATTCCAGTTTGTAGATCAACAACGGATCCTTATGCTCGTAGCTTGCGTTCTGTACGGAATGACGTAACTCGTCCATCTCGCGCAAGTGCTCTTTCCAAGCCTCGTCGATCATGTGCAGTACGATTGACTTCTGGAACGCTTTTACGACAGCCTTACATTCAGTCTCGTAAGCCTCTTTCAGGTTGCAAGAGATGTTATACATCCGTTTGCCATCCGTAATAGGAATCATGATGTTCTCATACATGGCACCCTGATGCTCGAAAACCTGCTTGATTACCGGATAAGCGATCTGCGTCATACGCTCCATGCGGCGTTTGTAGTTCTGCAAAGTCTCATCGAACAGTTTCTCTTGCATCTGCTCCGCTTTCATGTTCTTGAACTCTTCCTCGCTGAATGGGCTTTCCATAGCGAATGTCTTGAACAATTCCAGCTTGAAGCTTTCAAAATCACCATCAATATATTGATCGACAATCGCATTTGTCGTGTCGTAGATCGTGTTCAAGACATCCATGCCGATACGCTCTCCCATCAAGGCGTGGCGACGCCGGGTGTAGATCACGTTACGTTGTGAGTTCATGACATCGTCGTACTCCAAAAGGCGTTTACGGATACCGAAGTTGTTCTCCTCAACCTTCTTCTGCGCACGCTCAACCGATTTACTCAACATGCTGTGCTCGAGAACTTCGCCCTCTTTGAAGCCCAGCTTATCCATTAAGTTGGCGATCTTCTCGGACGCGAACAGACGCATCAAGTCATCCTCGAGAGAGACGAAGAATACGGACGAACCCGGGTCTCCTTGACGACCGGCACGGCCACGCAACTGACGGTCGACACGACGGCTCTCGTGGCGCTCCGTACCGATGATGGCCAAACCTCCAGCCGCTTTCACCTCGGGCGACAACTTGATATCGGTACCACGACCTGCCATGTTGGTAGCGATGGTTACCGTACTGCTCTGTCCTGCCAAGGCGACAATCTCCGCCTCCTTCTGGTGTAACTTTGCGTTCAATACATTATGTTTGATCTTACGCAAGGTCAACATACGGCTCAGCAACTCTGAGATCTCAACAGAGGTCGTACCAACCAATACCGGGCGTCCGGCTTCAGTCAGTTTTACGATCTCTTCGATAACCGCGGCGTATTTCTCACGTTTTGTCTTATAGATGCGGTCGTTCATATCGATACGGGCGATCGGCCGGTTCGTCGGGATGACGACAACATCCAGTTTATAGATGTCCCAGAACTCACCTGCCTCTGTCTCGGCCGTACCGGTCATACCGGACAGCTTGTGATACATACGGAAATAGTTCTGCAAGGTAATCGTTGCGAATGTCTGTGTCGCTGCCTCAACCTTGACACGCTCTTTTGCCTCGATCGCCTGATGCAAGCCATCAGAGTAACGACGGCCATCCATGATACGACCCGTTTGCTCGTCGACGATCATGACCTTATTATCGATTACGACATATTCGTCGTCTTTCTCAAATAATGTATAAGCCTTCAATAATTGGTTGATCGTATGGACACGCTCGCTCTTTACGGAATAGTTGGCAAGCAGTTCGTCTTTCTTGGCTTGCTTTTCCGTTTCGTCCTTGATGTGCTCCAGCTCTGAAAGCTGAGTCGTGATATCCGGTAAGACGAAGAATTCAGGATCATCAGATTTACCTGTCAACAGGTCGATACCTTTATCTGTCAGCTCCACGCTGTTGTTCTTCTCGTCGATCACGAAATACAACTCATCAGTTGCCTCGTGCATGTGGCGCATGTTCTCAGACATGAAGTATTCTTCTGTCTTCAGCATTTGTGCCTTGATACCCGGCTCACTGAGATATTTGATGAGCGCCTTGTTACGAGGGTAACCCTTGAATGTCCGGTATAATTGGACGGTTCCTTCCTCTACGACCTTCGGATCGTCGCTAGACATTTTTTTCTTGGCCTCGATCAATAATTTCGAGCAAAGATCTTTTTGCGCGTTGACAACGATCTCGACATTCGGGCGGAATTGCTCGAATAGCTGCTCCTCGCCACGAGGAATCGGACCAGAAATGATCAACGGTGTACGGGCATCATCGATCAAGACAGAGTCCACCTCATCGACGATGGCATAATTATGTTTACGTTGTACCAGGTCTTTCGGGCTGATGGCCATGTTGTCGCGCAGATAGTCGAAACCAAACTCGTTGTTGGTACCGAATGTGATATCGGCGTTATAAGCACGGCGACGTGCGTCAGAGTTGGGCTGGTGCTTGTCGATACAATCGACTGACAATCCATGGAACATGTAAAGCGGGCCCATCCACTCGGAGTCACGTTTAGAAAGGTAGTCGTTGACTGTTACGACGTGTACACCATTACGGGTCAAGGCGTTCAGGAATACCGGTAAAGTTGCCACCAATGTTTTACCTTCACCAGTCGCCATCTCCGCGATCTTTCCTTTGTGAAGTACGACACCACCAAACAACTGGACATCGTAATGAACCATATCCCAAGTCATGTCATTACCTCCAGCTTTCCAGTGGTTCTGGTAGATTGCCTTGTCGTCCTCAATACGAACGAAGTCGAATTTTGTCGCGAGCTCGCGGTCAAAATCATTAGCCGTAACAACCACTTCCGGATTCTCAGCGAAGCGGCGGGCTGTGTCTTTCATAATGGCAAAAGCCTCGGGCAAGACCTCCTCGAGTACGATCTCCATCTTATCGGTGATCGCTTTCTCGATTTTATCAACCTCGGTCCAAATCGCCTCACGCTCCTCGAGTTCTTTGTCCTCGATACCCTCGCGTAATTCAGCTACACGAGCTTTTTCGCTCGCTACGTAGTCTTGGATACGTTGTTTAATCTCGTCTGTCTTCGCTCTCAATTCATCGTTGGATAAAGCCTTGATCGACGGATAAACAGCCTTAACCTTGTCTACATAAGGTGTGATCTCTCTAAGGTCGCGTTGTGATTTGTTGCCGAACAGCTTCGTCAAAAACTCATTAAATCCCATGATATATTCTTTGTTTTTTTATCTTATACATTAATAATAAATTTCATTTCCCGTTTGTGGTGATCTCCCTTAATGGAAGTTCACGGGAAGCGTTGGGTGGCCTGATTCTCAAAACGTGCGTTACCGTGGGGGCGATCTCCGTCGCTTTTACCTCACGGTAGATGTGTTGGGGTTTCAGACCGTTACCCATGAATATCAATGGGGTTATAACTGCGTTATTACGTACGATCTTTACTTTTTCTTTGGGGTCGTCGAAATTTACTTTCCACCCCGGTTGTAATTGAATGATCAGGTCGCCTCGTCCTAAATGATGTGTTCCTTTACGGAAAGGCGCTGATCCCTCGTTCCAATCCCCAGTGAGCAGGCTCTTGTCAGTAATTACCTGTTGTACGCCACTAAATTCTTGCACGAATTCGGCGGCTTTGTCTTGTATGGTCCTCAAATCGATCTTGGCATCCTCGATTGCCTTGCGATTGAGGTAAATTTGGTTGTTATAATATCCTTTGACCCAATTGGATTGCTGGCCATAGATGGCCATCAGGTACATATTCAGGAGCGCAAGGCATTGTTTCGGGTGAAACTCACCGCTGTTGACCATAAGGCCATCAGGATAGGACTCCTCACTTTTATAATATCCGGATCCGGTGAATACGACCAGCGTATTGTTTAAGCCCACTTTCTGGTCAATCTTGTCGAGCAGTTGCTCGATATCACGGTCTAACTGATAATAGACATCCTGGATCTCACGTGTGTATTCCTTGCTCATGTTTCCCCGATAATTCCCGGCATAATAGGTTACGGAAAGCATATCGGGACAACTGCGTGTACCGAAGCCGCCATATTCCAGGAATTGCATCGCCAATCGGTTGATCTCCTTATTAATGAATGGCGAGGTTTTGAAATTGGGGTAACAATCGACAGTCCCTTCCGTAAAGGTATATTTGAAGGGAAGGTCATCGAGCACGTATGGGAACGCATTATATTTCTCCAAAGGCAGGGCAGGAGTCCAGGTCATTTGGGCAATCCGGGACGCCAGCGACTCAGGACCGTTGTTGTACCGATCCACATACCAGGGAACACCTTTATAATAGGTGGTTGTCGCCCATTTGCCATTGGTGTTATCCATCCAGAATGCGCCGTTTGCCGCATGTCCGGCGGAAAGGATCGCTCCTTCGGCGTTTGGTGCGATCGCATAGACATCGCTTCGTCCTTGTGAGGCGATTTTCAGTTCATCACCGATGGTTGAGCTGTAGAGTTTCTTTGGAGAATAGTTCTCACGGGTATAGTTACCCAAAAACTCCGGGTCATTTAAGATGGAGCGTTGTTTCTCGAAATCAAAATTATAGGTGTAATTGCCTGTGATGCCGTGGTAACTCGGGTTGCTGCCTGTGAACAAAGTAGCGAAGGCGCTTGCCTCATCCAGGTTCGAGAACTCGAAGCGGATATTATTATAGACCACGCCCTCGTTCATGAGCCGTTTGAAGCCCCGTTCTCCAAAGGTATTATAGAAATACTCGATATAGTCGCCCCTGAGCTGGTCAACCGTGATGCACACGACCAGTTTAGGCGCATGTTGTTGCGCCTCGAGGTTTGTCACCACGAGGATAGCCATCAACGACGATATCAGTTTCCTCATTTTCTTATCCATAATCTTCTGTAAATGCCCCAACCCGAGCGTATCCAAAGCGTGGCTACGAGCGGGATAAAGGCCGTGTTCAGATGCTGTGGGATGAAAATCCAACCGGCCAGCATCAGCGAAAGCGCCGCAAAGTTAATAAAATGATAATAATAAACGACTCTATCGGCCTTTTTTACGCAAAACAAAATCGCGGCGACGAGATGAAGCGGGTGTAAAGCGATGATCATCCAGTTCGGATTGGTACATGGATGCTCGGAAATAAAGCTTAAGAAAAAGAGAAGGCAACCGGCTAAACCCGCGATTAGAAACAAAATGGTGTCCAATATCCGGAAATAGCGTTTTCTCTTGATCTCCAGTATGGTTGATAAGATGATTGCGGCGAACAGGATCGTGAAACAGAGGTTGGGTGTCAGATAATCCCATAGATCTTTTTCCAATTCTTCGGCGTCGAGCGCTTCGATCACCTTTGTGTTGGCAACCAATTTACGGCTATTTCCATCCGGAGACTCAATTGTCGCATTGGCGAAGGCTTGTTTGAGGTTTTCCGGCAAGAAAAGCATCTCGTGAGGTGTGGCGGTCCGGTCTGTCGGGCTGCCTAAAGCCAAGTCGCATCCAAAAGTGAGCCATGGATGTTGACGAGTGCAATAGTTAATCATATCCCGGAAAGTCTGTGGTGCGGGCGCATAATGATAATTAATGGTTCCGTCCACATTCTTTTCTGTCAGGACAGCTGGACGTGTCGCGCAATTATCAAAGAAAAAGTTATAGCGATAGATCCGGTTCTCTGGGCGATAGTTCTCGATCAACGCTTCCCAAATCCTCTGTTTTTCCGATTGGGTCAGGTTGAGTATCTGTTCGGTGACGTCGCTGCCCCGCATCTGATATTCGATAATGTAATCCTGGTAGTTCGCTACGCCAAGTTGGTAATCGGTTTCTCCTTTGGTGAAGCGGTAGATGAAGTTGGGCTTATTGAAGGAAAAGATACCATAATTAAAAATGTAGTCGATTTTCAAGATCGGGTCCTTGATGCGCAGGGCGGCATGGCCATAGACGGTGAAAACCTCCGCCTCATAGGGCGCACTGGTCATCAAACTGATCTCAGCCTTGTCACTCAAAGGTTTTTGTCCGTGAGCGGCAAGGCCGAGACTGATAATGACCAATAGCAAAAGAAATTTCCTCATATCCTGTTTTTATAATGTAAGTTCTGAAAAACAGGGTAAAGGTAGTAAAATTAATTGGACTGCCCGATCTGGATGGGGACGATGGGCTGTTCTTTTACCTGATCAAGAGGAACCGCTTGATAAGTGATCTTATTGAAATCAATCTGTTTCAGATCGATACTGCGGATGGCACTGTCGTGCATGGTCCGGTAATAGATCATCTTGTTTTTCATATCCGTGGCCGAGGTCCATTGGGTCGCGCTTGGAATATCGGCTGGAATTTGGCCTGCCGCAAACTCGATACCGATTGGGATATCGAAGTTATTCAAGATCTGGAACGCTTGACGAACGGTCTTTTCTGCGGAATCGCTTTGTGGAGCGGTCGCCTGATAAAAAGCGGCACGGACAAAACGAGAGGGCGGTGTCACGTCGCCCGGGATGCCCAGAAAACCACTACCGGCTCCGAATGAGGCCAAGTTGATAGCGCCTAACTTCTTAGGTTCGGCCGAGCCGGGGAAGAGGTTGACGTAATTATTCAGATTGGTCATCTGCCATTCGAAACCCGGAGAGTTCGTTAAGACACCCAGCTCGTTCTCGAAGAATTGCGCCTTGCCATCCACGATCTCGAGCACGATCTGACGGCCGGAAAGATCGGAGAAGCGCCAATGGACGGTTGATGCTCGAGGATCGATCCGGATGACATGAATGGAAGCGACCGCCTCCTTGACCTCATCGACGGTCTTGCATTTCCCAAGGATCCAGGAAACCAATTGTAAGTCGGCTATGCTACTGGCTTTTTGGGCAGGATCGTAGTCCTCATATTGGCCATAGTTAGGGAAATAGAAAAGTCCCGCTGAGAGCCCGGCCTCATTCAGCCCCTCGGCTATGAACTCTTTCTGTTCGACCGCCAGACCGACGTATCCATATTGGGCGGTGAAACGCATCCCGTCCGTGCCTCCGGGCACATACGATTGTTGCGTGTATCCTCTCGGGACGATGACATATTGACTGTTCAGGTCGCTGCCGCCCCATTCAATGGTCCTGGCAAGGATCTTGGTGTTATCTGTGGTGGATAACGTAATGCCTGTGCAGGCATTAACCTCTTTGTATGGCGACGCCAGGGCAAAGGCCGCCAAAAGTAATGATGCGAGTTTATGTCTCATGTCTTATAAATAAAGAAATCATTAGTGATTCTCATTTATAAAACAAATCCTGGCGCCGTTTGTTCAGAACAGGCTGATTAATAATGCGAGATTCAGGATTGTTACCAAACTGCCAAGCGCGATCAGGAGGATCGTCGTCGGGCGGCTGTTAGCGAATTTTCCCATCACTTTCTTACTGGAGGTCAGGTAAACCTGGGTGAATATGGTGATGGGCAATTGTACGCTCAGGAACATTTGCGAGAGAATCAGGCCACGGAACGGATCATCTACAATAAAGATGATGAGCAATGCGGGCAGGAACGATAACAGAACACCCAGTTTTGAGTGTAAGTCTTTATGATTGTATGCCTCGCCATAGAATCCCGCGAAGATGGAGGCTCCCGCGATGCCGGAGGTGATGGTAGAAGAGATACCGGCCATAAGCAGCGCTACGGCAAAGATGATCCCGGCGTTGTTGCCAACGAGCGGTACAAGCAATTGCTGAGCCTGGTCGAGCTCCTCGACTTGCGTGCCGTTGGCGAAAAAGGTTGAGGCCGCCAGCAGGATCATGGCGGAATTGATGGCCCAGCCGATTCCCATCGACAACAGCGTGTCGTAGAACTCATATTTCAGTTGCCGCTTGATTACCTTTTCCTCCTCGAGGTTCCATTCACGGCTCTGGATCACCTCCGAGTGAAGGAACAGGTTGTGAGGCATCACCACGGCACCCAATACACTCATGATAATCAACATGGAATTGTCGGGGAACGAGGGTTTCACCCAGCCTTCGATGGCTTTTGTCCAATGGATATCCACTAATGCCAGTTCATAAAGGAACGAGAGGCCGATAATGGAGACGAACATGATGATCCACCGCTCGATCTTGCTGTAGGTGTTGCTCAGCAGCATGATGAGACAGGCGATTGTGACGATGACCGCCCCGATCTTGATCGGGATGGCGAACAACATGCGTAGCGCGATTGCTCCACCCAGGATCTCGGCTAGCGAGGTGGAAATGCTGGCCAGCATGGCCGAGGCCAAAATGGGGCGACTCAGCTGACGTGGCAGGTGTTTGTTGGTCGCTTCCGAGAGGCAAAGTCCGGTGACGATGCCCAGGTGAGCCACGTTATGTTGGATAATGATCAGCATGATGGATGAGAAGGTAACAACCCATAACAATGCGTAGCCGAACTCTGATCCCGCCGCCAGGTTGGTTGCCCAGTTGCCCGGGTCGATGAAGCCGACGGTTACCAATAGGCCTGGGCCAATATATTTTAACAGGTCTAATGCGCCCGAACTGGGGCGATGGTTGATCTTTAGCTTGTCCAGAAAACTCATATTTATTATGTTTATATTATTCTTAACTTATTCGCTTCTCCTTAAGGGAAGGTCAGGACGAAGGTCGTCAGTCCCGCTGTGGGATTGCTTCTCAGCTCAAGACTACCGCCCGAGAGGCGCATGATTTGTCTCGATATGGAGAGGCCAATACCGTTGCCGTCGTTCTTGGTCGTGAAGAAGGGAATGAAAATGTGTTCCGCCTCCTCGGGAGGAATTAACGGACCGTTGTTGGTGACCTCTATCGTGATCGCCTCTTTCTCGTCGCTCCTTGCTTTTAACAGGATAAGACCATTGATTTGTTCATCGCCAATCGCCTGGATCGCGTTTTTAAGCAAGTTTAAGATAACTTGCGAGATGAGGTTCTCGTCCGCATAGAGGATAAGATCATCCGGATCGACATCGACATGGATGTTCAAGTTCGGATTCTTGCTGTGATGTTCGGCAAGTCGGCTCAGGCGGTCGAGGAATGGATGGAGATCGATCAACTTGGGCTGTGGCGCCGGGATATGGGTGAATTGCCGGTAAGTTTCCACGAATGAGGTTAGGCTTTTTCCCGTGGCGCTGATCACTTCCAATCCCTCACGGATCTCCTGATTCATCTCGTTATGGAGGGAGAGGAGCGTATCACTTAATGAGGTGATTGGGGTGACAGAGTTCATGATCTCGTGTGTCAAGACACGTGTCAGGCGGATCCAGGAGTCGATCTCCTTATCGTCGAGCTCGCTGTTGATGTCGTTGATGGCTACGATCCGGAGGTCTTTTTCCCGCAAGCGGATGGTCGAGGCACGGAGGGAAAGGTGCGTTGTTCCCCGTTCGGTGGTAAAAGAGACCTGACCTTTCTCGCCGGGCAGGATATTGACGAACGAGCGGGAGAGGTTGGGGCCGATCCGGTCCAGTTGCAGGATGTGCGTCAGGACCGTGATGCCTAACAGACGCAATGCCTCCCGGTTCTTTTGGTATATGAAGCCTCGCTCGTCGATGACGATGATGCCCGTCTTTACGGAGTCAAGAATAAGCTCGTAATATTTCTCCTGTTGGATGGTCTCCGCTTTCGCTTTCGAAAGGATCTGGGCGATTTGCGTGAGAGTCTCGCTGACCAATCGGTCGTCGGCCGAGCGACCGGTCATGGGGTACTTGAAGGTGAAGTCGTTATTGTTGATCGCATCGAGCATGAAGGCGACTTTACGGCTGTTTTGGCCGTAAAGCACCTGAAGTCGATGGATGGCGATCGCATCGCCAACAGCGCAGGCAACGGCCAGAAGCCAATGTTCCGTAATAACGCAATAAGTGCCTACCGCCGTGAGGATGAGCAGCATCAATATTTGGAAGTGCTGATTATATATCAGTTGGGTAAGCATGGTGACAATCTGTTTTATAATCCGAAACGTTTCATCTTGTTATAGAGTGTCTGCCGTGAGATACCCAGTTGGTTGGCGGCCAGCGAGAGATTACCGCTGAACTTGTCGATGGCGGCCTTGATCATCTGGTATTCCATTTCCTCGAGCGTGGTCGCGTCAGGTGCGGCCGCTTTCGTGACAGGGGCTGCGTTTTGCGCCGCTGGCAAGTTGAGGCTTCTACCATCGAGCATAGGGCCATCGGCGATGATCAACGCTTTCTCAATAGCGTGCTCCAATTCGCGGATGTTACCCATCCACGGATATTCTCTCAGCTGTTTCTCTGCATCCGGACTGAGTGTCGGGACGGCCCGTTTATAGAGAGCGGCATATTTCTCCAGGAAAATGCGAGCGAGTGGAATGATGTCTTCCGGTCGTTCCCGCAAAGGTGGAATCTCCAGATGGATCGTATTGACACGATAGAGCAGGTCCTCACGGAAATGTCCCTCACGGACCATTTCCGGCAGGTCGCGATTGGTAGCGCAGATCAGCCGGATATCAATAGGAATAGGCGTGTTGTCGCCAACCCTGATGACGCTCCGTTGTTGCAGGACAGTCAGAAGTTTCGCCTGCAGGTGATAGGAGAGGTTCCCGATCTCATCAAGAAAGAGTGAGCCATGATTGGCGATCTCAAATTTGCCGGGCCGGTCTGCCTTGGCGTCGGTGAAAGCGCCCTTGACATGACCGAACAGCTCACTCTCGAATAAGGACTCGGTGATGGCACCCATATCGACAGTGACCAGCGGCGCTTTTCCCCGCTCGGAAAGGCGATGGATCTCGCGGGCCAGCATCTCCTTTCCGGTTCCATTCTCTCCGGTTATCAGGATGTTGGCGTCCGTACGGGCAACCTTCTCGACAATTCCTCTCAATTGGCGCATCGGGGCGCTCTCGCCCCAGTACATCGGCTTTGAGGTGTTGGGCGCTGTCCCATTTCCACGAGTCGATTGAGATTGCCCTGTCTTATAGGCTTTTTGCAGTGTCTCGACCAGTTTTTGATTTTCCCAAGGCTTTACGACAAAATCGGTGGCACCTTCCTTGATTCCTTTTACGGCCAGCTCAATATCCGCATAAGCGGTAAAAAGTACGACCGGCAGGGTGGGATGATATTTCTTGATCTCGGCGAGCCAGAAGAGTCCCTCGTTGCCATTGTTTATGCCGGCCTTAAAATTCATGTCGAGCAGGATTACACCAATCTCGTTCTCTTGAAGGATTGATCGTATCCGGTCGGGGATAGAGGTGGTAATGACCGATTCAAAATAATTCTCCAACAACATTTTCGCCGCGACCAATACGCTGCGGTTATCATCTACGATCAATATCGAGCCTTGCTTTTCCATTCCTGATTATTAAATTGGATACAAATATAGGATAAAAAAGAAGACGGGACACGCGTTTATCCGCGTATCCCGTCTTGATGTATGCTCGGCATGAGTATTAGCTAACGGGTGCAAGTCCCTAATGAGCCCTAATAGCGGGAATCATACAGCCCAAAGCAAGGGTGTCCATCGCGAGTTGGAATCTGAAAGAAGCTTGCGGCAAACATCTGGTCTGACGGACAGAAACTTCATATAAGGCATAAGACTGTGGGTAAGGTTGCATCACAAATCAAAGCCCTATAGCTATTCGGAACAGTCAATGTAAATGAAGCAGACATAAGATGGAAAGTTAATACCCTTATCCGAGGAGGTCTCACGGACGCATGATAATAGTGAAAAAGAAATCGAAATCAGCGGAGTAAAGCTTGTCGTGAGAAGTCAGCAGATGTCATAGTAGCAAACGTGTCGATGAGTTTGTGAAGGACTGAACCTAATAATTAAACGATAGTAATTGAAACATACCTAATGAGAGAACGAATGCAGAAAACATTATCTAAAGTTAATGGCTGCCCTCAAAGAGACAGGTCGGAAACCGAATGGTATGGGGGAGTGCAGACTTTCATGTGGATGTGTGAAGACAACATCGTGGAAGTACCATTCGACAATGAACACCTTTTCGAGCAAATCCTGAGTCCTGCCAATCTTAATCGAGCCTATAAGGCAGTGATTGGTAACAAGGGCTGTGGCGGTATCGACAAGATGTCATGTGAACAATTGTTTTCATGGCTATCAGCCAATAAAGATGCGCTCATCCGTTCCTTGATGGACGGTTCTTACCGTCCGAACCCCGTCAAAAGGGTAGAAATCCCGAAGGACAATGGCAAGATGCGCCTTTTAGGAATCCCCACCGTGGTAGACCGTTTGGTGCAACAAGCCATTAACCAGGTTCTGACCCCTATCTATGAGTGCCAATTCTCGAGGAGAAGCTACGGCTTCCGTCCAAGAAGAGGTTGTCATGACGCACTGCGAGGGGCGCAAGAAATAATCAATGCAGGCTACATATATGTAGTAGACCTTGA
>ERZ779874.320-NODE-320-length-57353-cov-13.962529_pt1 | contig 57353 bp, 46 predicted proteins | sample MGYA00511031_ERZ779874 | MGnify/ENA primary metagenome ERZ779874 (study PRJEB29588, sample SAMEA2156850) | human gut metagenome | biome: human gut; feature: human-associated habitat; material: faeces | place: Denmark | collected 2008/2010 ...
ATCCGATAGACCGTCACACAAAAGGATTGATTACCACGAATATAGAACTGATTCTTGACTATTGCCTCCTAAGTGCTTCTGTACGGATATGAGATGAAGGCGTTTCGTATCTCCGCACCGGCATCAGCACGGGGTGGTCGTAATAAGGCCCTCTACTTGTGTCCTGACATGAGACCGCAAGGTCTCTGGATTCGGGTTGGCATTCCGGTGACGGAGGGAATGGACAACATTCTTTGACCCAATGTCGTGCACAGCCGACATGAGGAGGGTTTAGACGACACTTTACGGCGAGAATGTCATTCAATCTCTAAAGTGTCATCCTGTCTGACTGCCGTTGAGCGCATGTCTCTGCTGTGGTGCGGTGTTCCGCCACAGGTAAGAAGGGAATATTGGCGTGATTTATAAATAGTTAATAATAAACACTTTAGCTACTCGTCTTTAGTGGATTCGTACCCGAGGTAAAATATTAAATATATGATAATAAACGTGTTACGTGCCACTCATTGACGTGGAATGAACCGAACCGTCCTCCGGTGAGTACGTTGCGTCGGGTATCGTTGCTTGGAGGACATGGCGGCCATTCACCCGGACAGGGTGCGGCTCAAAGGTACATACATTTTCTTCTACCCGGACACAGGGTTTTGCACGTGCCCCGTGGATTCTCATCCTGACAAGTACATGCCAGAACTATTGGAAACAAAGGTATATCAGTTGGGACAGGCGTTGTATGAACATATGGGAGCGGTGAGATTCAGAAAATTCATCTCGACATTGCCTCAAGCCGAGCAAGCTGTTTTGAAAGGTAGTCAAAAGACAAAGAAACAATAGTCAGCTGAACAGTTCCTCCAGCGTGACCTCGTTCTGTACAATGTCACTGTGGGAGTTGTATTTGAGGCCGTTGGCGGTGATGAGGGTGAGGAGGACGGACTTGCGGGTGTTGGTCTCGGAGCGGAAGGTGTCGAGGCGTGCGGAGAGTCTCTGCTCTTCGGCGAGTGAGATCTCGAATTTGTCCTTGCTGTACTTCATCTCACAAAGGTTGATTGTCTCGTCCTTGCGGTCAATCAAAAGGTCGATCTGAACGCCTTTCTTCGATTCGTCTCCCTTGCCTCGCCAGGAACAGGCCAACGTTTGGACGCCTGAGATGCCGAGAGCCATCTTGATCTGCTTCAGATGGCAAAGGCAGAGCATCTCGAATGAGAGGCCGCACCAGATGTTGTGCAGCGGGCTGTTGACGGAGGTTGTCCAGAAGTGCTCATCCTGATAGCTGTTTTTCTCTATGAACCTGAAATAGAATAAGGTGTAGAAATCAATCATTTGATAGAGCGAGGAACTGTCCAGTCTTTTCCTGTTCTGCGACACGTTGCTGCCGAATGGGGAATATTTCCTTATGAAACCGCAGTTCTCAAGTTCTTCAAGAACCGTGCTGAACGCTCCGTTGTCCGTCAGACCTGTGGCGGCAATGATTTCCTTCCGTGTCAGCCCTATCCCTTTTGTGGAGAGGGCTGTGATGACTTTTATGTGAGGACCGGCGTTCTTGAACAATGCCTGATAAAGGTCGCTGAACTCATCCTTCAGCTCGGCATTCGGGGAGAAGAAAAGAGCGTCAATGTTCTGCGCGAGGCTCTTGGACCGATCCATCATAGACATGTAATAAGGTATGCCGCCCATCACCATATAGCATTCCGCGATCTGTTTTCTGGAATATGAGAAACCATATTCCTTGAAATATTCTTCGCACTCCCTGAGACAGAATGGTTCAAGGAGCAGATGGTGAGTTAGGCGGTTGTGAAGCCCTCCACGGCTGTGAATCAAGTTGTTGATCATCCATGAAGTGGCTGACCCGCAGACTATCAGTTTGACATCATCACGCAATGCGGCCCAACTGTTCCAGAAGTTCTCCAATGCCGCGATGAATCCGGATTTGGGAGTGTCCATCCAAGGCAGTTCGTCAATGAATATCACCTTTTTCCCTTTAGGAAGTGACTCGAGATAGCGCGAAAGCTCGTAGAATGCCAGAATCCAGTTTTTCTGAATATTCAGTCTCTCAGAACCTGAATATTTCTGCATGGCGATAGCAAAGGCCGTGAGTTGCTCCGCCTTTGTGGCATCGTGCACGCCCGTGACATAGAATGAAAACTTGTCTTCCGCCGCCATACGGATTAAGAATGTTTTTCCCACGCGACGTCTTCCGTAGAGTGCCACAAACTCTGATTTCCCTGAATCCAAATAACTTTTCAGAGCTTTCATTTCCGCGGTTCTTCCGATAACTTTCTGTGCCATATTTAAGTGATTTTCTGCGCAAAGATAACTTTTTTAACTCTCTTGCGCAAATAATCGAATGATTTTCTGCGGAACACTATGAATTTTGGTGTCGTTGCGCAGATTATCATACGGGGTGTTCTCAGAAGACGAAGCCGACACCGAGCTCGGGGTAGAGGCGTTTTAAGGCGATTGTGCTGGTGCCAAGATAGGCGGTGAAACGGCCGAAACGGAGTACGGCTCCGAGCTCGGCGGCAATGCCTTGGGCGGAAGCTTCGGTCACTTTCGCGAAATTGTCTTTGGAGTCCTTCCAAAGAAGAGTCCTGTCGCCGTAGCCGGCTCCGATGCTGACGCTCAGCCAATCAAGGCATCTGAATAGTCCTCCACCAGTGACCGCCATCCTTGAGACGTGACCTTCGCCGCTGGTCCAGATGTAGCCGTTGTCAGTGGTGCCGTCCTCGTGACAGATGTAACTGTGGCTGGAAGATTTGAGATTGCCGGTGGCCTTCAGGTATGCCCCGAACCGTTTGGGGTTCCAGACCATCATGACTCCGCCGGACGGATCCGGGACGCTGCCGACGGCGAGGATACTTGCACCGATCCGTTTCCGTTTACGCGTTGCCTGTACGGAGACCGGAGTAGGGACGTACACGATTGAATCCTTGACTATAACCGTGCTTTTCGGCCGCAATGGCAAATGAAGTCTCATCTCATAGACGGATGCGGACTCGATCGGGCAGCCGAACTCATAGTCCCTGATGATGCCGTAGGTCTGGTGCCTGACAGTGATTTTGCGCACACCTTCCGGAACATACACCCAGATCTCTCCGACTTCCTGCCTTACGCCTACTACACCCATCACCCCGACATCGAAATCAAAACCGGCTTCCGGGATGACTACCTTGATCAGCGCTGCCTTTCGGTTGTTCTGATCCAACTCCGGATAGTTGCTCCTCGCGTCCAGATCCCACTCCAGCTTCTTGAAAGACTGGACGAAGAATCCGGAGGAGTCCGTTTGCGCCGAGGCGGAAACAGCCGCTAAAAGAAGAATGAATATGACAGCGAACCTCTTCATATTCTATAAGTTATAAGGTCCGATCACTCCGAAATCCTTGTCCGGAGCCTCCTGCCACGTCCTGACGTGTATGACAGGCTTCAGGTAGTCCCGAAGGTCAACGAGGATGAACAGGTAGCCAGTGTCCGAATATGTCGTGGAGAAATATTCCTGCCTGATCTTTATTCCGAACAGCTGCTCTCCTTTGCCGAGTTTCATCACCTCGCAGTCAGAGAATTGGATGTTGATATATTCCTGACTGGCGAAAACCCTGCTGAGGTTCTTGATGTAGTTCGCCTTGCTTTGGCGGGTCAGGGTGACGTAGCGGTTGCCGCTGTACTCGTTCGGCCCTTTGACGTTCCGGAGCACCCGTCCGGTGATGATCAGAGCGTCGTCATCGAAGATTGAGCTGATGTAGTCCAGGCGCTTGAGGGCGTACGCCGTCTTGTAGTTCTCCAGAAAACTGACGAGGATTATCCTTGCCTCCTCAGTCCAGCCTGTCTGGCCGACAATGCCTTGCACTGTTTCTTTTCCCAGAGAGAACGAGAGGTCACAGATCTTTCTCTCTCCGTTGAACGTGAACACGATGTTCTCCACGAACTGCCTTTGGTTGCCCCTGAACGAGAACACCATCGGGACGCTTCTCGCATAGACCTCTTCGCCCAGTCCGTAGAAATACAGTTCGTCGAAGTTCAGCACCCTGGCGTTGCCATAGCGGATGAGGCGGTTGAATATTTCGTAGCCTTCCGGGGTGAAATATTCATAGAGCGATTCATCCGCTCCGCTGGTGACGCCTTTGCACACCTTGTTCACAATGTCTTCATATTCAGAAGAAAAGACAATTGGAGTGAGGCCTCCTCGGGTGGAGTCAGGCTCCGTCTGGAATTCTTCCCTTGCCACCACGTCCAGCACTTTCTTCTTGACGGCGGAGAAATCGATTTTCCTTGCTGATGATTCGGATGCTGTAGCGGTTACGGCTGGACCGGAGTGAGTCTTCGCAGATCGCGTCCCGCCGTCGGTGTTCTCTGCTTCCGGAGCCAATGCCTTCTCGACGAGGCTTACCTCCCTGAACAGATGTTGGAGATGTGCCGGCGTGATTTCGTACTTGATTCTGTATTGGTCGATCTTTGAGCCCGGCCTTACCTCCACGAATCCTTTTCCGTCCTTGGCTGACAGCACCTTGCTCCAAGTCTTCCCGTCAAAAAATTTATAGTCAATGTTTTTGACAGGCTTCCCGTTGAAAGTGAATGTCAACTCCACAATCCCTTTGTCGTAAATGTCCTGCCGGTCGAACTCCACATTCAGCCCTTTCAGGATCGTCTCTCGTCTGCTTTTCGCCTCGGCGATAGCCACGACATCGGGGGAGGGAAGGCTGCGCATCAGAGTCTCGGCCCAGGAATAATAGCGCAGCGCCACGTCCATCTGGCATTTTCTGTCTGCCGTGGAAGCGATGGAAAGCATCTCCTTGACCTTGCTCCTTCTCCCTTCGAAGATTCTCTCCACATCGTTTCTCTGAATATACCGCATCACGGAAGCCTTTCCCCGTCCGTTTGACGAAATCATCACACACTCCCTTTTGATGTCTTCCAAATAGGTATTAATCAAGCTTTTCCTGATTTCCGATGAATATGGCAGATCCACTGTCTGTGCGAGTTTTCCGACCAACGCGTCAAGCGCAACACTGTCAGCCGCTGTTGAAGTGGCCGCCGTGGCTTCGGTGTAGATGTACGAATTGTTTTTCCTTATGCTTGCGGCGCTCTGAGCAAGCATCGGGATGCAAATTAATGTTATCAGTATGGTAATCAGCAACTTTTTCATCGTACTAACGTCTGTATGCTGAATATTCTGTTTCAAATCGGACTTTCTGGTCTTTTTCCATCGGCCCTCCGACTTTTTGTAGCGCGGCCCGGATGTCATCGGCCATAATGTTGGCGGTTACGACCAAAGCACTGTCGGACTGGCAGTACTGCCTCAACTTCTCGTAACTGGCCAATATGCTGTCCCACTGCTCCCTGCGCATCTTTTCAATCTTTGAATATGCCGCCAGAAGATCGTCCACACTTGCCTCGCCCTCCATCACGGTCTCTCCCAACCTTCTTCCGTTCTGATCAAAGAACCCGACGTTCTGCCCGGTGAACGCCACCGCAACATCATCGGAAATGTAATAGACATCATCGTATTCCGGAGCCAGAATTTCCCTTCCTGAAGTGTCCGCCAGCCCGTACTTCCCGTCCACCGACACTATCATCGTCCCGTTGAAGCAATCGGTCTCAGTGTTGTAGGCGTGGCTTTCATTCTCAGCCTCGGTGTGTGGGGCACAAGACGTGACGATGAAAACCGTTGAAAGGAGCGTGGCTGATATTTTCCGAATATTCATAATAGCCGCAAATTTACCATTATTTTCGCAAAAACAAGTGTGAAGGAGGTTGTGTTATTCTTCTGTTTCTTTGGTGACGACATCTACCCTGTCCAACCCCTCTTTTGTCCCTGCGATGTAGGATGGCGTGTAGTTGCCGTTCCTCAGGATTCTTGGGATGTAGAGAGGGTAGCCGAGCATAAAGGACTCGGCCTGGAATTGGTCTCCTGTGAGTAGTTTGGAGTTTTCCGACTTCGTCACCGTGTAGGTGCTTTGACCGTCATACCTGAGGAGAACAATTCTGTTCGGTGCCCATCCAAGAATGATTTCAGTCCCTTTTTCCAAGTCGGAGGAGCAGATGTTCTTGGTGGAGAAAAACTCTGACACATAGAACTCATCGTCCAGAATGTTCTGGCAGAATGTCGCGAAATCACGCTTTCCTATGAACTTGGAAAGTACATTGAGGGTGTTCATTCGGGGTGTCGGCCTTAAGGACACATATCCCCACAGCCGTTTTAGGGTTGAGGCTGAAATGATTTCCCCCAAGTCTCTCTCGATGACGATGGACAAAGCCTCGAAGTTGGCGGAGGTCTTAAGAGGTCTTCCGTAGTGTTTTTCGACCTCTTTCAAAAGGTAGTTGAGCTCTGGAATTATTTTGTTTGGCATACGGTTCCATCATTAATATTTCTACAAATTTACGGAAATGAAGCATCAAGTTCAAGTTCATAAAGGTTCATTGGTTCACAATATCCCAAAAAACGTTATTTTTGTGCGTTATGTCAATGTCAAGGATTTTTTTTATCAGTTTTTTGTTGTGCGTCATAACCGTGTCTTGTAAGGAGGATGCGCTTATGTCGCCGATCGCCATTCCTGAGATAGTGGACACATCAATGGACATAAGCGGAACGGATATCGTGCTTTCCGGCAAAGTTTCTGACGGCGACAGAATCAAAAAGTGTGGATTCTATTTCGGCCGGAGTGAGGATGAGATGGAGGAATTTGTCTCGGACCTTCCCGTTGACAAAGAATTCACTGTCACACTGAAAGGGATGGCGGAGCCTGGAAATATGTACTTTTGCCGTTCGTTCATCGTGGCCGGCGAGGACACTATGACATCAGGGCTCAACAGTATCAAAGCGGATTACCGTCCGCCTATTGTGACTATTGACTCGTTGAAGCTCAGTGGACCAATGGTGACTCAATATGATGATTACTATTACATCTGTGAATGTTATTATTCTGTCAAGGATGATTTCAGCGGAGAACTGTTCAAAACAGGACTCTGTTGGGGAACTTCTGAATCTCCAACAATAGATGCAACAAATGTATCGTATGATCTGTACGGCTTTAGTAACAATGGGGCAGTGACGTTTTACGCATACAGCCCTTATATGGGACGCACGTTTTATTTCAGGGCTTTCGCCATTAGTAATGTAGGTATCACCTATAGCGATGAAGCCAGTGTTGACATTCCAGCCTTACCTTAGTATGTCCATATCAAAAAGAATTATCCTGTTCTTGACCATCAGCGTCGTTACCGCTTCTTGCGATTATAAAACAGATATCCCAGATTATGCTCATCCGGAGATTCTTGACGCGTCTGCGGAAGTAGGCGACACGGACATCATTCTTACAAGCAACGTTTCTGATAGGGCCGGGATCAAAGAGTGTGGATTCTATTTTGGTGAGGATAAGGATAATATGACAATGTACCTGTCAGAATTGTCCTCGGATGATGCATTCTCTCTTACATTACGGAATGTCCCCAGAGGAAAAATATACTATTTCCGATCGTTCATATCCGGCGGCGAGGACACAAGAATGTCAGGAACACAGGCTATCGATTTCGCCTATAAGGCCCCTCTCTTGAGCATTGAGTCGTTGACAACCTATGGAAGGTCAGAGATAGAGTATGAGTTTTCTGTCAAGGATGATCATAGCGGAGATCTTGTTTGCTGCGGAATATGTTTCAACACGTCTGGTGCCCCTGACATCCGGTCCGAGTGCACGACTATGGACGGAGGGTCTTATGGTATCTATAAATCGTCCATTGGGAAATATGAACTTGGTAATATTTATTATTTCAGGGCTTATGCGATTACAAGTAATGGCGTGTACTATAGTGACGAGGTCAAATTCACTTTCTCAATTTCATTCCTGAGTGATTACTTGGAGAAATATATGTATGACACTTGGGACGAGAATTCGGATGGTGTGTTAAGTTACGAAGAAAGTGATAAGGTTACTAAGATAGACATTACTTCGGACAATGTTTCTTCATTAAAGGGCGTGGAAGCGTTCAGGAATCTTGATACACTTATCTGTCGTGGAGTTTCTTGTGGACAGGATGGAGGAAGCGGAAGTCTGTCCGAGATAGATTTGAAATATTTGAATTGGAGGTATAATCCGAATATCTCCTATATGGATTTGTCAAATAATCGCCTTTCTTCTGCATTATATATTAGCATGATGAAATGGCTGGATAAACTGAAATATCTTAATCTGTCAGGTAACTCATTAGAGATTTTCAGTACTTCTTATTGGCTTGGACCTAATTTGACAGAACTGGATTTGTCCAATAATTACTTTCTTGGAAGTTTCCAATCGCAATGTGAAAATTTGGAGTCCCTTAACCTGCGTGGGTGTTCAAAACTTGAACATCTTGAAGTGTCTTCATCATCGGTTAAATCGCTTGATCTATCGGATTTTACGGAACTGGAATGGTTGGATGTGAATGATTCACAAAAACTGGTAGAGTTAAAAGGTTTGAATTTATGCGATAAACTAATAGTATTACATTGTGAGAATTGCGCTATGGAGACTCTGGATGTAAGTGGTTTGGGTTCTTTGGGAAACCTTATGTGCAACTCTCCATCTCTGAAAAAACTATACCTTACCAAAACTCAAAAAGATAATCTTACTTTAGTGGTTAGCGAGCACACCGAGATCATCTGTGTTGATTGACATCAGGAATATTAGGAAACAAATGGAGGATACGTCAGAATTTTTCGGTTCCTGTGAGGAATTGGTCGGAGACTCGCAGATGGATATTCAGAAAGTCTATGAGTCGCGCGGAGGCTACACCTTGGTCAGCAAGATGGCAGTGGGTGGCAGACTCGTGGCATTGAAGTCCTTGAAACCTGAATATATCGGGAATCCTTTCTATGAGGGGTTGCTCCGCAAGGAGTATGAGATCGGCTCGGGGCTGAACCATCCGAACATCTGCCCGGTATTGGGTTTTGTCAATATTCCCGGTTTGGGCAACTGTATAGAGATGCGATGGGTGGACGGGGAGAGATTAGGTGCCTTGATCGGTCGTAAGGGGCTTCCTGTGAGGAAGATCATTCTTGAGATTTGTGACGCCCTTGAGTACCTTCATCGTAATCAGATCATCCATCGTGACCTTAAACCGTCCAACATCCTGATAACCAACAATGGCCGGAACGTGAAACTGATAGATTTCGGCCTTTCCGACGCCGACTGGTACACTTTGTTCAAGAATCCGGCAGGAACCAGAGACTATGTCTCTCCGGAGCAGCTGGCGGGAGGAAATGTGGATGTCCGGACGGACATATATTCATTAGGCAGAATAATGCAGAGGATGGGTGTCTATCCCCGGATCGCCGCCGTTTGTGTCAATGAGGACCGCGACAAACGTTACCGTGATATTCAGGAAGTCCGCTCCGCCATATTCAGAAGAGGTCGCTCGCATCGTCTGAGGGTAGCCGCCGCCATCGCAACGTTTCTGACGCTTATCCTTTTGGCGGTTCTGCTGTTGCGGCCGCTCGCCACCCACCTCATCGAGCGCCAAACCATCAACTCCATCTTTGAAGACATTTCCACCGATATCCGTGACCTCGGCTATTGAATATGCACGTCCAAAGGGAAAAATAAAATCCGGCCTGAATCCACATTGAAACTCAGGCCGGAGCTTGTGATTAGGGAATTATCTACAAATCTTGCATCGCGTCAGTCATCTTTTTCAATATCTGACGGTATTTCTTGTCTTGAGCCTTGCTTAATTTCCCTTCCATTTTATCAATCTTGTCGGAAAGTTGTTTTGCTTTTTTCAGGAATTTAAGATATTCCGTCACGACGGAAACATCTCCGTCTTGAGCCTTCTTATAGATTTCGACATACTGATCGACATAATCTTTCAGATCATCAATCGCATCCTCAAAATCATCTTCGTCAAAGTCTTCCCAGTCCTCATCATCATAAAGATCCCATTCGTCATCATCATCATCTTTGTCTTTGCCTGAATATGATGTGGTTTTTTGGACAGTCGCCCATTCGTCTTTGGACTTGCCGAATATGAACAAGAAATTTCTGGCACCGTCTTCAAGCACTCGTTCCCAACGATGATTCAATTTGTACCAGGTGTCAATCAAAACCCAACAATCATAACATCCAACGCGGCTGTATCTACTGGCAAAGCAGAATTTCCCGATGTCACTGATGTTCATTACTTGAAGTTTCTCGCCCCAAATTGGATCAACTTCATCAACAACCTCAACATTATGGTTATCCCCATGTATGAACACGTTGTCACTGTTTACATCTATCACTTCGTAGCCATCGAAATTAGTGTCATAGCTTCGAACGCATTCATAATGTCCCAGGCTTAGATCACGGCGTAGCGCTTTCCGAAAATGCCCAGTTTCGCCGTTAGCAGTGAGTATTGAGAACAATTTCGTCGAATCATCATATTCGAAAAACACCGGTGAATAGTATGAAGATGAATATACCAGACCGTTTCCATTGACTTTAAGAGTAATTGATCCCTTGATATTGTATGGGGTGATGGTTTCGTGGTTATTATCCATCTTAAATATAGTGTTAGCTGTAAGGTTTTCAGCATTTATCATCCAAACATTGGAAGGAAATGCTGACATTTTTGCCTTGTTGTCCTCCGACATTGATGCCCAGGCGTCCTTGTATTCTTGTCTGTCTGTAATTTCAATCACGTTCTGCCTATACAAGGCCAGTTTTTTCTTTTTGAAACCGGTGCGACCTTTACTGAACAGGGAGTCTGCGGTGTCTTTGATTTTCAACAGATATTTGTATCTTGTATAAGGTGACGCGTTTGTGTCGATTGAGTTTATCAGTTCAGTGAACTGCTCATTCAGTTTTTCAGCTTCTTTCTCTGGATCAGCGGAATGGCAGGACGACAATGCCAAAAGTGCCAATCCTGCAAGAAAGAGGTCTCTCAGATGATGTTTCATATAAAAAGATTTTGTCAGTTCCAATTAGATACAAGTTTTCCATCATTATCCTTGAATGTTCCACAAAGGATTACAATCCAATCTATGAACACCCATAGACCGAATCCTCCAAGAGTGAAGATCATAGCTATGCCTGATCCTATTCTTCCAAGATAAAAGCGGTGGACACCGAGCAGTCCGAAGAACATACACAGAAGGAACGCTATCAAGCGACTTTTGTCACTTACTCCAGTGGTGGAATTGTGATTTTGGTTGAGAAGGGCATCGTTGACGACGCAGCCACATTTTACGCAAATAGCGGCTTTGTCGTCAATTTCAGCCCCACAGTTTTTGCAAAACATAATCAAATTCGATTATAGATCCAAAATGTCGAGGATGTCATCCATAAAGTAGAATAGTCCGCCGCCACCAAGTATCACGCCCCAGATAAGTGTGATTATGAGCATAATTGAACTCGCTACAATTCCTATTATGCCAAGAACCTGGCCAGCGGTAAGAAGACCTGTGCTTCCGTACGCCTGTGGATTGCTTCTGACAGCGTTCTTGCCACTGCCGCATAGGGCAACTCCTACAATGGAAAGAACAAAACCGACAATTGGAACCCAGTCTAAAAGGAACCCGAGAAGACCGCAAATGAATCCGCCGATGCTTTTAGGCGCTCTTTGTAGTTCTGTAACGGTGGGTGTAACTTTGGGTTCAGATGATGTGGCGACTCCACATTTTGGGCAAACAACAGCGTTGTCGGGGATCTCTGCCCCACAATTCTTACAAAACATAAAATTAAATTTTGTTAATATATTAGTGTTTACAGTTTCGTTTTTTGCTTTATTTTGCCGGCATTAAATGAATATCAAGCCGTTGTTGATGTAAATCTGAGCCTGATCGATAGCCGCCTGGGAAGGCACAGCCACGCGCGGAATCTGAATGTTCGGATTGCTCTTCTTGAGAATATTCTCGAATGTGGTAAGGTAACTGTTCGGATCGTACAGCAGGTAACAGATCGCCCTGAAGAGTTCCTGGATTCCACGGACAACCGGATGCGTGCTCGCTCCTTTATCCATAATGTAGTTGCAGTGAGTCGGTATCAGCACTATATTCCACAGACTGGTAAAGTAGAATGGATCAGCAGTGTAAGGCCAGATGTGTGAGATCGTATAGTTGATCAATGTGTTGCTGGCGCCTTGACTTACTATATGTCCGGTGTATTGAGAGAGCGCGGCGCGGACAAAATAATTGTTGTCGCGGTCAATCACTATAGGAATATTCTTGTAATCCACAACATAACCGGTAGATGGCCATACTACTGATGAAGGAGCCGCTCCTGAATGGATTTCTGTGTAGATGTCGTTTGCCATACTGATAGCGTAGCCTGTCTTGCAATCAGTAATTCCTGTTCCAGGCTTGTAGATCACGTTCGTCTTGTCGCTTGAGTAACGCACTGGCAATTTTGAATTGCCCGCAACAAGATAATCGTGTGGTTCTGTCTGATGGGTCTTTAATAGGCTCTCCAGCTCTTCCATCTGCTTCTTCACCTTGTCTGGACAGATAAAGATAGAGTTCTCAACCATATGCTTTTCCAACGACATTCCGTTCGAATTCAACGCCTCGATCAGAATTTCAAGTGCATCGTGATGCACAATGCCTTTTTTGCAATCAATCATATTCTTTATGTTTTACGTTCTGTGTACCGTTAATAATAATGGATGGATGAGATCTTTCCGTCCCTCGCCCAGATGTAACCAACACTTACAAGTGAAAAGTTGCTGTTAAGCTTATAAAGGTCATAGCAACGGCTATAATCAGAGTTCTCTATTGATTTGTTGACAATGCTGAACTTCTTGAACACATAGTTGTTGGCTCCTATGATAAAGAGTTGCTCGCTCATTCCTACGACAACCTCGCCGTTGTATAATGCATCCGCACTCAGCTTGCCGTATTTCTTGTAGATCATCTCTTTCTGTGCTATCGCATCGGCAGCGGCTTTCTTTTCTTTATCAATCTGTGCCTGTTTTGCGCCTATTACTGACATCTTATCAAAATCATCCAGTTTCTCCCCATTGCGGAATACGTCTATGATTTTACCATCTTTATCCATCAATTCGCCATCGTATGGAAGCACTTTGGCGATATTGCCTATAACCAATGGTGAGAAGAGCAATGGGTAACCATTACTTTCGATGCTAGCATTTTTCTGTCCCAAATATTCTTTGTAGTAATAATTTTGCCTTAAGGTCTTAATCGCAATATCACCAAGAGCAAGGACATTCGGGTCGTGATATTCATCGTGTTTTAATATCTCACAATTATAAAATGATGAATATCTGTCTCCTTTTTTTAGGTAATCAACATCCTCGGGAAGGAAAATCAGATCACCTTTAAATATTTGACCATTATCATAAATTATCGTTCCCTCCTCATCATTGTGAGTCACTTTATAATCTCCGAAATCCTTCTTAAAATAACGTATAAATACATCGTCACCTATGCTGGATTTCTTTGTTTTGAGATGATCTCCGTTATTAAACTCCTGCTCAAATTCGTAGCCACAACCATTTTCTATATAGTGAATTTTTATTGTTGATCCATCGTCTGCTTTTACTGTGACATCAGGATTATGAACCAAGAGTATTGTGCTGTTATAAATAGAATCGGCGACATCCTTGGCCATTATCTCTTTAAACCATTTGTCCACAGTATATTTTTCGTCCTGCCAATATATTTGACCATTAGAATAATCATATTTGTAATGATTTATATTAATGGATTTATGATTGGCATCAAGGATATCTTTGAATATCTTAGGTGTGAAGTCAACGATGTTTCCATCGTTATAGCAGAGTTTGGTTTCTCCTTGGAGATCCAAATAGAGAATAGCATTGTGGAACGTCTTCTTTGCATTGAGTAACCATCCCACTTCATCGAACTTGTAAAAATCCGTAGCCTTCTCTTTCTCATAGTCGAAGGCTTGTGCCGATGCCAGTTGGGCGATGGACAACAGGATGGCGATGACGGCCACCTTGACCGCCAGAATCCGCCTGATTTCAAATTGTTGCTTCATAAAATCTAATGTTGTGAATAATATTGTTATCGTCATAAGTGGTATGTGCGGCAAAATTATAGTTTTGTGAGGCCGATTTCAAGTCCATTCAGGTTCATTTTTGTTCGAGCCTTAAAAAAAGTTGCAGTCACCAAACTCGTCAAAGTGACCGGGTTGCCATAACAAGTCCTGCATTTAGTGTCCGGCAAGTTCCTTCCCTGTGTTCTAATATCCGGGAACATTCGATTGTTCCGTGCGTGTCCGTACATCAGAGACCTGTTTCCTGTACCGAATGTCAGCTGCGGGACCTTCGGTACACGGGAAGCACGTTTGCTGTACAAATGGCAGTTTGTACGTAAAAAACATAATGTTAATTGCGTATTACGCGCTAATGTGCTATCTTTGTCAAGATTGAATAAGATACTATGCTAAAGAATCCATTCATTACTTATGGTTATGAAGGTCCGGAATATTTCTGTGACCGTGTACAAGAGACCGAATCTTTGACGGGACTGCTTCAGAACGGGAATAATGTGGTGTTGATGTCACCACGCAGGATGGGAAAGACCGGACTCCTGATGCACAGCTTCGGTCAGGCGGAGGTTGCGGAAGAGTACAACACTTTTCTGATTGACATCTATGCGACAAACAATCTGCAGGATCTTGTGTTCTCTATGGGCAAGGCGATACTGTCGCAGTTGATGCCTCGTGGCCAGAAAGCGTTGTCCCGGTTTGTGAAGACGGTGTCGTCTTTGCGTCCTGTGATGTCTGTGGACATTATGGGAAATCCAAATTGGAGCATAGAACCATCACGCTCTGAGGATCCGTCATATTCCTTGGATCAAATATTCAAGTACCTCAGTGAATCTGACAAGCCGAATATTGTCGCCATAGATGAGTTCCAACAGATCGTGTTTTATCCGGAAAAGAATGTCGAGGCGGTGTTGCGTACACTTATTCAGAGGTGTAAAAACACTGTATGGGTGTTTTCGGGATCATCAAGGCACCTTCTTTCGGAAATGTTCATATCGCCTGCAAGGCCATTCTATGCTTCGACGACGGCAATGAGCCTGGAGAGCCTTCCTTGTGATGCATACGCCGATTTCTCACAGTCGTTGTTTGGTCGATATGGCAAGAGTGTCGAGCGTGAAGTTCCAGAATATGTTTACAAAAAGTTTGAAGGCGTGACTTGGTTTATGCAGCGGGTAATGAATAGGTTGTTTTCTGACACGCCGGAAGGCGCGGACTGCACACTGAACATGATTGATGTCGCTGTTAAAAGCATAATCGATGAGAACAGCAGCGTATACAGTGATCTTCTTTATCAGTTGACCGGAAGGCAAAAGGAACTCCTTATGGCAATCAACAGAGAGAAGAAGGCCACTGCGATAACCAGCGGTAAGTTTGTGAAGAAATATGCGCTTCAGAGTCCTTCGACCGTTCAGACTGCCATCAAGTCACTGGTTGACCGGCAGATCGTGACCAAAGACAAGGGCGTGTACGAAGTGTATGACAAGTTTTTCTCAATGTGGCTTGAGACACACATAGGATGATGTGCTAGTTCCTGCCTTGGATCTCGCCGCCGATCTCGATCAGACTTTGGCCTGGTGTGTCGGATTAATGGGATGATGGTTGAGGTGAGTCTAAGTTGAGATTATACTGTAAGAGCCATTTCCAAGCAGGCATCATTTCAATGACACCGAACTCATCCTCGACAGTGCCGGACTCGTCGTTTGTGAGTATCAGACGTTGCTTGCAAGAATGTACCTTGGGAAATTTTTTTAGAGCGTTCACCTCACGTTCAAACGTCTCATTGGATTGTGATATGCTATACGATACTTGTATGGCCAATTCGTCCTCAGGTATATAGAAATCGACTTCAATTCTTTCGTTATAGAAGAAAACCCGCTCATTGTCTGGATCGTGTCCATATTTTCGGAAAAGGGCAAGTGCGACGACGTTTTCAAGCAACGATTCCTCTCCGTTAAGGAGAAACAGGTTAAGCACACCGTTGTCGATGAAATAGTACTTGCACGAGGATTCTCTTTCCGCGAATGATGCGGAGATATTTCTTAGGCGCAGCAGCAGCCAAGCGGATTCGCAGTACTCAATGTATTTACTGACAGTGGGCATTGTTATCTTTCCGCTGACCGAGGATAGTATATGGGACAATCTATTGTAAGATACTGGTTGGCATACACTTTCGGCCAACTTCTTCAGCAGCAGGTGCAAGAGATTCGGGTTTGCTATCTTGTTGCGACTGGCGATATCGCCCAAATATATCTTCTGGAATGTGCTGCTCAGATAGTTGCGCTTGACGGATAGTCCGACAGATTCCGGAAGGCCTCCCCATAATCGATACTCATCCCATTCGCGGAGCACGGCCGCACGGGATTCAGTTGCCAGTAATGATATTGTGTCATATGGAATATTCCTGACTTCAAGATACTCCAGAAAGTTATACGGATAGACCTCTGTTGTAAGATAACGTCCCCCCAAAGTCGTCATAACCTCTGATGACAGCATCTTTGCATTGCTGCCTGTAATCCATACGGAGTATTTCGCGTCCGCCAGTCTGCGGGCGAATTTTTCCCATCCATCAATATTCTGTGCTTCATCAAGAAATAGCATTGGACGTTTACCATACATTTCTGCGTGTACCTCCAATATTCTTTCGAAATCAGCTGTCTCAAATTGGGCTAAGCGGTCATCTTCAAAACTGATATATAGCATTTCATCCCATCCGTGTCCGGCGGCAAGCATCTGCTGTATCTTTTGGTAGAGCATAAATGACTTGCCGGCACGTCGGACACCGATAAAAGCGCGGCGAGGAAAGTCATCAGACGGCAATGCTCGTGGCATCACCTTATAGTTTTCAATATCTTTCTGATTTGAAGCCAAAACCTGCTTGAGTGTCTCTTTGCTGATCATCTATGCTTTTTCAAATTATCATTTTGAATTTACTACGCAAAGTTATAAATATTATTTTGAATTTCGCTATGTTCACTTCCGTTTTTTGGCTTGATCTGATGGAACAGTGGTTTGCGCACCTTTACAGAGTCGAGTGGAATATGCACAGAAAACAAAAAAGCCCACATCGCTGCGGACTTTTTTCGGTTAGTTAGTAGTGTATTACCTTATTTTGAAAGAAGGTCATAGTCGTTAGAGTGTGATGTATCTCACATTTCCGATGACAAAAGTAGTCAAAAAAAACGTTTAAGCAAGCCTTTTTCCGGAAAACTTTTAAACGTTTTACGTTGATAACTATCTTCTCCATTGACTATCAATGTTTTCCAATGGTTGTTCGTCAAGCGATTTTTTCAGGACCTTCTCTTATTTTACGATCGCCTGATCGTGCTTTCCGCCGGTGTCGCCGAGCAGTTCCGGACGGAGAAGCCTTGTCCGTTCAAGAGCCTGCTCGTCCTGCCATTCGCGGATGAGTTTCGGATTTCCGCTCAACAGGACCTCAGGAACCTTCCAGCCTTTGTAGTCGGCCGGGCGGGTATAGACAGGAGGGGAAAGGAGGCCGTCCTGGAAACTGTCACTCAGGGCTGAGGTCTCGTCGGACAACGCTCCCGGAATCAATCTCACGATGGAGTCCGCCAGCAGGGCCGCCGGGATCTCGCCGCCGCTGACCACATAGTCGCCCACGGAGATCTCGCGGGTCACCAGATGTTCCCTGATCCGGTGGTCTATTCCTTTATAATGGCCGCAGAGGAGGATGAGATTCTCCTTCAGGGAGAGCTCATTGGATATTCCTTGGTTCAGACGCTCGCCGTCGGGGGACATGTAGATGACTTCGTCATATTCCCGCTCCGCCTTCAGCTCGTCGATCATTTTCTCCACCGGCTCGATCATCATCACCATCCCCGCGTCGCCGCCGTAGCAGTAGTCATCCACCGTGGCGCGCGGGCCGAGGCCATATTTCCGGATGTTGTGGACGTGTATTTCGACCAGACCTTTCTTGATCGCCCGCCCCACGATCGAGTGGCTCAGCGGACTGTCCAGAAGTTCCGGAACGACTGTAAGAATGTCAATTCGCATAGAATATTGTTTTTCCTTTTTGCAAAAATAGGGTTTTTAATTGTTTTTTTAGGTATATTTGCGGATATGTTGAAACTCTTATAATTAAACTGCTTTATGAGTGAAGGTAATATTCCTGAGGTTAATGTGACCCCAGATGTAGAGGAAGCTCCAAAGGCTCTCAATGAGAATGTAGAAGATCTTAAGGCGCAGGAGGTTGCCGAGGAGGTCGCTGACAAGGCTGAAGAGGCCCCACAGGTTGTGGAGAATGCGAATGAAGGAGGCGAGGAAGCCGTTCAGGCCGAGGAAGGCGGAGAGATTCCGGCTGATCTCGGAAGCCTTTCGTTGGCTGAGTTGTCGGACATGTTCGACAAGCTTTCCCAGGCCGACGACAGGATGAAGAGGTACAAGGAGGCTGAGGCCATCAAGTCCGCTTTCTACAAGAAACTCTCAAAAGAGAAGGCCGAGGCCGGCTTTGGAGCGAAGGTTGATGAGCCTTCGTCAAGGGAGGATGTGATCGATGAGGTCGCCCCTGCGGCTCAGACCGAGGAAGTGAAGGACAATCCGTTCGAGGCCATGGAGACCGCCTTCAAGGGTGTCTATGCCAACTATAAGAAAGAGCGTGCTGAATATAATCGCCAGCAGGATGCCCAGAGGGAGGAGAACTTCGCCCGGAAGCAGGCTGTCATCGAGGATCTTAAGAACCTCGTCGAGAAGCAGGAGGATGTGAACTCCACATTCCCGGCTTTCCGTGAGCTCCAGAACCGCTGGAGGGAGATCGGTCCGGTTCCGGCCACAAAGTTCCGTGACCTGAACGACACCTACCAGTTCTACGTGGAGAAATTCTACGACATGGTGAAGATCAACCGCGACCTGAGGGATCTCGATTTCAAGAAGAACCTTGAGGCTAAGGAGGAGTTCTGCCAGGCCGCCGAGAGACTTTCCGAGAACGAGAATGTCGTCGAGGCTTTCCGTGAGCTCCAGAAGCTCCACGAGCAGTGGAAGGAGTTCGGCCCTGTGGCAAAGGAATATCGTGATTCCATCTGGGATCGCTTCAAGGCCGCCACAGCCGTCATAAACAAGAAATATCAGGCCTACTTCGAGGGCCAGAAGGAGAAGCAGCAGGAGAACCTTGCCGAGAAGACCAAGCTCTGCGAGCAGGTCGAGGCCATCGCCGAGAAGGAAGTCAAGTCATCAAACGAGTGGAACGCCCTCTCAACCGAGATCGAGGATATTCAGAAGAAGTGGAGGACCATCGGATTCGCCACCAGAAAGGAGAACCAGAAGATCTACGACCGCTTCCGCGCCGCCTGCGACAAGTTCTTCTCCCGCAAGAGGGAATATTACACCCAGTTCAAGGACTCGATGAACGAGAATATGGAGAAGAAGCTCTCCCTGATCGAGCAGGCCGAGGCCTTGAAGGACAGCAAGGAGTGGAAGAAGACCACAGAGGCTCTGATCGCCCTGCAGAAGCAGTGGAAGGAGATCGGCGCCGTGCCTCGCAAGAAGTCTGAGCAGCTTTGGAAGCGTTTCCGCGCCGCCTGCGATGAGTTCTTCAACGAGCGCGACAAGAACGCCAAGCCGGAGAATGACTTCCACGGCAACCTCAAGGCCAAGAAGGCTCTCATCGAAGAGATCAATGAATATGTCCTCTCAGGTGACGCGGCGGCTGACCGCGATGCCGCCCGCGCCTTCGCTGACAAGTGGCAGGGAATCGGATTCGTTCCGTTCAAGGAGAAGGAAAGCATTCAGGCCGCTTACACAGAGGCTATGCAGGCCAAGTTCCCGGATTTCTCACTCAGGGCTCCGAGACAGGGTGCCGGCAACAGTGGCAGGAACGGTGGATTCTCCAGAAAGCCGCTCAGCGAGAAGGATCGTCTTGTGCAGCAGTACAACAAGCTCCAGCAGGACATTGACACCTACGAGAACAACATAGGTTTCTTCTCGTCATCCAAGAACTCCGCTCCTCTGATCCAGAAGATGCAGGAGAGGATCGACGCGGCGAAGCAGGAACTGAAGGATCTTGAGGCAAAGATCCGCAAGGCAGAGGAGAGCGAAGAAGAGAAGTAATCAAGAATGGATAAGAACACAATCACAGGTATTGTCCTGATAGGCTTGCTCCTGTTCGGCTTTACCTTCTATCAGAACAAACAGTATCAGAAACAGGCCGCCTATCAGGCACAGTTGGACTCGATAGCGTTGGTCAAACAGATTCAGGCCGACTCGATCGCCGCCGTTGAGGCGGCCCAGAGAATGTCCTCCGACACGGCTTCGGTCGCTCAGGTGGCCGCCGCTCCGGTGAGCATCTATAAGGATTCTCTCCTTGAGGCCGCTCATTCAGCGGAGGCTCAGATCGTTACCTTGGCCAACGACAAGTTCGAGGTGGCTTTCACCACGAAAGGTGCGCAGCCATATTCAGTGAAAATCAATGAATATAGCAGCTACGGTGGTGGTGAGCTTTTCATCTTCAAGCCGGAGATGAGCCGCTATGACATTCAGGTCTATGCCGGAGAGACGATCAATACCGCGGACTTCAACTTTGTGGTCGCCGAGAAGACCGACACTTCGCTTGCGATGCGTCTGCCTTTCGCTGGTGGCGGCTACATCGAGCAGAGATATTCGATTGCCGAAGGATCATATTCAGTGAAGAATTATCTCTCGTTCGTGGGAATGGAGAATGTCATTCCTAAGAATGTGTTCTCGTTCGATGTGGATTATTTCGTGACCATGCCGAGGATGGAGAAGGGCTACAAGAGTGAGGTCCAGTACTCCAAACTTGACTACTATTTCAACGGTGAGAAGAAACCGGAGGCCATCGCCAAGGGTCGCAGCGCGCAGAAACGTGTCGATGCCAGGGTGTCTTGGTTCGCATTCCAGCAGCAGTTCTTCTCCGCCATCATGAGGTCTCCGCAGGAGTTCGCGTCGGCTGATTTCGCGCTGAACTATTTCCCTGAGGACGATGAGAGTCACAACCTGATGACTGGTGAGGCGCGTCTGAGGATGGATTTCCAGCCGGGACAGCACGAGACGGTGGTTCCGTTCGAGTTCTACTTCGGTCCTAACCACTTCAAGACCCTCAAGTCCTTCGACCAGAAGTACGAGAAGATCATCCCGCTGGGAGGTTGGCTCGTTGGTTGGTTCACGAGATTCGTTATCATTCCTCTGTTCGACTTCCTGCACAGGTTCATCTCCAACTTCGGAATCATCATCCTGTTGATGACCATATTCATCAAGATTGTCGTGCTTCCGTTCGCCTACAAGTCGTACTCCTCATCCGCCAAGATGCAGGCCATCAAGCCTGAGATCGACAAGCTTAGCCAGAAGTACCCTAAGCAGGAGGACGCTCTCAAGAAGCAGCAGGCTCAGATGGATCTATACAAGAGGGCCGGTATCAGCCCGATGGGCGGCTGTCTGCCGATGCTCCTCCAGTTCCCGATCCTGTGGGCGATGTTCCGCTTCTTCCCGGCTTCCATCGAGCTGCGTCAGCAGTCTTTCCTGTGGGCCGATGACTTGAGCGCTTACGATTCCATCATCGATTTCGGTACGAGGATTCCGCTGATCGGCGATCACCTGTCATTGTTCGCCCTGCTGATGGCCGTGTCAATGTTTTTCTATTCGAAGATCACGACCGCATCCCAGCCAGGAGCCGATGATCCTCAGATGGCTTCGATGCGCTTTATGAGCGTGTGGATGATGCCTATAATGATGTTCTTCATCTGTAACAGCCTCTCCGCCGGTTTGAGCTACTACTACCTGCTCTCCAACCTCATCACGATGCTTGAGACCTGGGTGATCAGAAAGTGGTTCGTGAATCCGGACGAGATTCTTGCCAAACTGAAGGCCACCGAGGGCAAGAAGATGCCTAAGAGCAAGTGGCAGCAGCGTCTTGAGGAGGCCCAGAGGATGCAGGCTCAGATGCAGAGGGAGCAGCAGAAAGGCCGCCGCTAAGCCAGGCTAAATGAATATTTTGAATTTGTTTAGGTTTTGTTGTCTGAATTTTAGGAGTATTCTCTTTTATTTGACACTTTTAACAGGATTCCTGATTTAGGAGGGAGGGACGTAAACAATATTCAAATAATAAAGACTTTTTTGATTCCAGTAAATCCTTTACGGAATGATAGAAGAGAATCTTAATAATATCAAAAAGGAACTGCCATCGGGGGTTAAACTGGTGGCAGTTTCCAAATTCCATCCGTTCCCGGACATTCTGACCGCCTATCAGGCCGGCCAGCGTTGTTTCGGAGAGAACCGTCCTCAGGAGTTCGCCGCCAAGGCCCTTCAGCTCCCGCAGGACATCGAATGGCATTTCATCGGCCATCTCCAGACCAACAAACTGAAGCTGGTCCTTCCGTACGCCTACTTGGTCGAGTCCGTGGACTCCCGCCACCTGCTGGACCTGATCGACAACTGGGCCTCGGTCAATTCCCGAACCGTCAACGTCCTATTGGAACTCCACCTCGGCGCCGAACTAACCAAAGGCGGCCTCACCGAGCAAGAAATTGAATCCATCCTTGATGAATATGCCGGCGGCCGTTCCTACCAGCACGTCCGCATCCACGGCCTGATGGGAATGGCCACCCACACCGATGACGACACTGTTGTCGAGTCCGATTTCGCCCGCATCCAGTCCTTCAAGCAACGTCTGGACACCCGTTATCCCCAGCTGACCGACTTCACCGAGCTCTCCATCGGAATGTCCCACGACTGGCCCCTAGCCATCCGCCACGGCGCCACCATCGTCCGCATCGGCACCTCCATCTTCGGCCCGCGGCAGTATTGATCCCTCAGCCATTTCCTCCCTTTCCTCCTTCTCCCTTTCCACCTTTTCTTCCTTCGCCTTTTCCTCCGCACGCCGGTCTCATCTGCCGCGTGTTGGCTTCGGTGTGGCTTCATCTTGTGTATAAATCCTTCTTTCCGTACATTTCGTACACCAGTACCCATTGTGGTGTACCAACCGTGTTCTCCATCCCGTTCCGTACCGCAGAAGCCCCTCCCGTGTACCAACCGTGTCCTCCATCCCTTTCCGTACCGCAGAAGCCCCTCCTGTGTACCAACCGTGTCCTCCATCCCGTTCCGTACCGCAGAAGCCCCTCCCGTGTACCAACCGTGTCCCTCCATCCCGTTCCGTACCGCAGAAGCCCCTCCCGTGTACCAACCGTGCCCCTCACCCCTTTCCGTACCTCAGAAGCCCCTCCCGTGTACCAACCGTGCCCCTGATCCCGTTCCGTACCGCAGAAGCCCCTCCCGTGTACCAACCGTGCCCTCCATCCCGTTCCGTACCGCAGAAGCCCCTCCTGTGTACCTACTATGCCCCTCACCTCGTTTTGTGCCGCGAATCAACCTTTTTTGAACCGAACTCTGCTCACTATATTTAGGCGGATGACAGTCATCTGTTTTTGTCTGCACTTAATGGAAATAATGAGTCCACTTCGTACTGTGTCAAACCAAGCGTGCGACGGATCTGCCCGTTGGATGAACGGTAGTCGTAGTGGAGTTTTCGGGCCAGATCCAACTTCTGAGCCTTGCTTAAATCTTTCAAGGCATTTAGCCCGTAGCCGGATTTTACAATCTTGGTTACCTGTGTAAATAGTTCAGTGTCTGTAAGAAACTCTCCATCGTCAATCTCGGCGGCCAATTCGCTGTAGGCCTCTACGTTCTTGCTGACCATAGAAAAATAATGATGCGCGTCCCTGAATATCGCCATTCCGAATATGATCGCACAATAGGATTTAGGGGCAATATATCCATCAATCATTCTCCAGTCTCCTGGAAGTTCAGGTGCACGACCTCTGAACATCTTTCGTCTTGCTCCGGTGTAGAGGTCCGAATATGTCTTTTCCAGTGGAAATTGTGTGAAATAATAACATCCTGTTCCCCACGGATAACTAAACGGAGTGTAATTGGGATCAGCCACGTAGCCGTTTCTGTTTGTGTAGATGATGTTGTTTCTCAGAGATTGAAGATCTTTGATCGGTTTTATCGTCAGCTTTGCTTTCTTGATTCCAGAAATAGATCTGGAAATCCGTCTCCGGATAAACTCAAAGAATGCTTGGATGACTGACTCGCTACCGGAAATCACGAAATGAAAATGATTGTTCATCACTTCAAAAGCGATAATCCTTAATTCCGGGAACTTGTCCGCAGCCTGAGCTATTACGTTCATCGCAAATCTTAAGTCATCAGAGCCTGTAAAGAGAATCGGGGTCTCTTTCCCTGATGTGTAAGCGTGCCAATAAGGCCCGGCACTAAAGAATGTTGCCTCGCAACTTCTTTCCTTTTCATTGTAATTCTTCATAGTTGTCGAATATCTCAGTTAATATTGTAATCGTTAATCTTATAAAATTAAGCCCTTGTACCGGTATTCTCTTTTCGTTTATTCTGCACACTATAGCCCATTTCCCTATACCAAGGGTGTTTTGTGGAGCATTCCGTACATCAGAGGCCCCTCTCCTGTACCACACATGTTCCGGAGAGTAGTCCGTACCCCAGAGGCCCCTCTCCTGTACCGAACACGTTTCGGAGTGCGGTTCGTACCCCAGAAGCCCTTCTCCTGCACCAAACATGCTCCAGAGTGTAGTTCGTACCCCAGAGACCCATCTCCTGTACCGAACACGTTTCGGAGTGCGGTTCGTACCCCAGAGGCCCCTCTCCTGTACCACACACGTTCCGGAGAGTAGTTCGTACCCCAGAAGCCCTTCTCCTGTACCAAACATGCTCCAGAGTGTAGTTCGTACCCCAGAGGCCCCTCTCCTGTACCACACATGTTCCGGAGAGTAGTTCGTACCCCAGAGGCTCCTCTCCTGTACCACACATGTTCCGGAGAGTAGTTCGTACCCCAGAGGCCCCCTCTCCTGTACCACACATGTTCCGGAGAGTAGTTCGTACCCCAGAGGCCCCTCTCCTGTACCAAATTGTGATGGAAGTGGTTTTCATACCTCAGAAAGCTTGATATTGTGCCTGGTGAGTCACGATAAATGCGCTATGTGGTTATTGGTTTACGGCAAATACAGCTGTCATAATGTCAATACGGGGTAACGAGAAACAAAAAAGCGAGTCAGGTGCGATATAACCTAACTCGCTTTGCGGATTCTGTGCTCCGCGGCATTCAGTATTGTCTTTATGAATATTCAGTAACCGCCATTGGTGTAATGACTAATTGTCATAGAACACCGTAATGTTCGCTTGACATAAGATATTCATAAAGAATGGTCATTCCCTACAGCGTGCCGTTCTCGGCCTTCTCGATCATCGTCTTGTTGGCGGTGATGTAGATCTCGACACGGCGGTTCTGGGCGCGGCCTTCCTTGGTGGAGTTGTCGGCCACCGGCATGGAGTAGGACTTGCCTTCGGTGGTCATACGTGAGGAGGCTATGCCGCAGTTCTTCAGGTAGTTGGCCACGGACTGGGCCCTCTCGTTGGACAGGCGCTCGTTGACGGCGTCGGAACCGGTGTTGTCGGTGTGGCCGTAGATGGTGATGTCTGTGTCCTGCATATCGCTCATCTTTGTGGCGAATTGTGAGAGTTCGTTCTTTGAGGTCTGTGACAGGGTCGATCCGTTGGTAGGGAAGAGGATGCCGCTGTTGAAGGTGACCTTGATGGCCTGGAGACCGTTCTGATCCTGTACGGTCTCTACCTGGGCGTTCTCAAGAGCCTCAAGCTCGGCTGCCTTCTTGTCCATCTTCTTGCCGATGACAGCTCCGGTTCCAGCGCCTACGGCTGTTCCGATGGCCGCTCCGATGGCCGCGCCCTTGCCGTCACCGATGGCGGCGCCGATTCCGGCTCCGATGATGGCTCCGGCTCCGGAGCCGAGAAGTGTACCTTGTCCAGTCTTGGACATTGTGCCGCAGCTTGAGAAGATCATGGCTCCGCACAGAAGTGTCAAAACAACTTTCTTCATAATGTTTGATTTTTTAATGTACGGCTTCCAAAAGAATGCCGTCTTTGTGTTGTCAAAAAATAAGGTGCCCCCCCCCAAAAAAAAACTGCTAAAATATAAAAAAATAGGAGCGAAGCGACCGAACGGGATTCGGGGAAACCTTTCCCCGTGCCCCACCGGAGCTGTCACGAAGTGACTAGGGGGTAGGATTATTATAAATAAGGGTGACTAAAAAGAGACTTTAGCCACCCTTGTTCTTATTCGCAAAAAAGTGAATTAATTATTTCGCGATAACACGTGCCATTTCGAGCACCTTGTTGGAATAACCCCACTCGTTGTCGTACCAAGCGCAAACCTTGACGAAGGTAGGATCGAGCTGGATACCAGCCTTCACGTCGAAGATTGAAGTGCGTGAGTCGTTGCGGAAATCGGTGGATACCAGTGGCTCGTCAGTGTAACCAAGAACACCCTTGAGCTCGCCCTCGGAAGCCTCCTTCATGGCGGCGCAGATCTCATCGTAGGTGGCTGGAGTGTTGAGCTCGCAGGTAAGGTCTACGAAGGAAACGTCAGAAGTAGGAACACGGAGAGACATACCAGTAAGCTTGCCGTTGAGCTCAGGAAGAACCTTACCTACAGCCTTGGCGGCACCTGTTGATGAAGGGATGATGTTCTCGAGGATTCCACGACCACCTCTCCAGTCCTTCTTTGAAGGTCCGTCAACGGTCTTCTGGGTAGCGGTGGCAGCGTGAACGGTTGTCATAAGGCCTCTCTTCACACCGAACTTGTCGTTGAGCACCTTGGTGATAGGAGCAAGGCAGTTGGTGGTGCAGGATGCGTTGGAGATGATGTCCTGTCCAGCGTAGGTCTTGTGGTTTACACCATAGACGAACATAGGGGTGCTGTCCTTTGAAGGAGCTGACATGATGACTTTCTTAGCGCCGGCCTGGATGTGCTTGCGGGCTGTCTCGTCAGTAAGGAAGAAGCCTGTTGACTCAACAACTACGTCTGCCTCAACCTCGTTCCACCTGAGGTTTGCAGGATCCATCTCAGCGGTGACACGGATCTTCTTGCCGTTTACTACAAGGTGTCCGTCCTCAACCTTTACGTCGCCCTTGAATGCTCCGTGAACTGAGTCGTACTTGAGCATGTAAGCAAGATACTCTGGATCGAGAAGGTCGTTGATACCTACAACCTCGATGTCGTTTGAGAAGTTCTCAACCGCTGCACGGAAAACCATACGGCCGATACGGCCAAATCCGTTAATACCAAGTTTTACCATTTTATTAGATATTAAATAAGTTGTTAATACTTTTCTTTACTAAACTAACCGCAGCCTTTCACTGCAAAAGCGATGCAAAATTATTAAAAAATTGCGGAATTTAATATATTTGTGGGCTAAAATATTAATAGAATGTCTGATGAACTGAATATACTGCTGACAAACGACGATGGTTATCAGGCTGGTGGCATACATTCGCTGGCTGACATGATGCGTCAATTTGGCAGAATCACGGCAGTCGCGCCGAAATTCCACCAGTCAGGGATGTCAATGGCGGTCTCGATGGGTGGCAGGGCGATCGCCTACAAGGAACTCCCGACGGAGGATGGAGTGCGTTGGTCCTACCTCGATGCCACTCCGGCAAGCTGCGTGAAGTATGGCCTGGACGAGATCTTCTGGCCTCAGAAGCCGGATGTCGTGGTCTGCGGAATCAACCACGGCTCCAACGCTGCCACCGCGGCGAACTATTCCGGAACCCTCGGCGCGGCGGAGGAGGCCGCCCTGAACGGAATATTAGGCATCGGAGTCTCGCTCGACACTATGAGCCTGGACGCGGACTTCTCCGTTGTCAATGAATATTTCCCCGGCATATTCAGAAAACTTTGGGCGTGTCATAACCCGAAGTCAGGAATATATTATAATGTCAATTTTCCGAATATTCCGGCATCGGCTGTCAAAGGCATCCGTGTGGGACATCAGGGGCTGGGGCATTGGGAGAAGGAGTTCAAGCCTTGGGACGCTGAGCTTTTCGCCAAAAGAGGAGTCCGTCCGGAGGATCTGGGGCACACGTCATTCCCGAAGGCCGAGGAGGGGGAGACCCTTTACATGATGGTCGGGGAATTTAAGGACGATTCGCCGGTGGATGACATTCTGGCCGATCATCACATCCTCGCCGACGGGTACATCTCCATTGTCGCCCACAACATCAACAGTTCGGACCACGAGGAGATCGCCAGGTTGAACGGACTTGGGTTCAATGAAGATTTTTAAAGAATATGCGCTACTATATCATAGCCGGAGAGGCGTCCGGGGATCTGCACGGATCCAATCTTATGCGGGGGCTTTACGCTGAGGACCCCGAGGCTGACATCCGCTTCTGGGGCGGAGGGCTTATGGATGCCGTCTATAAGGAGCATCAGCAGGGAACCGGCCTCGTGAAGGACTACAAGGATGGGGCTGTCATCGGCTTCACCCAGATTCTGCTCCACGTCAGAGCCTTCGCCAAAAGGTTCACGGACTGCACCACGGACATCCTCCGCTGGAAGCCGGACGTGGTGATTCTCATTGACTATCCCGGATTCAACTTCCGTGTCGCCGAGTTCGCCCACAAGGCCGGATTCAAGGTCTTCTACTACATCGCCCCTAAGGTCTGGGCCTCAAGGGAGAGCCGTGTGAAGAAGCTCAAGGCGTTCGTGGACAAGCTGTTCATCGTGTTCCCGTTCGAGATACCGTACTTCACTGAGAAAGGCGTTGACTTTATATATAAAGGTAATCCGCTGATCGATGCGATCGACAATTCTGAGGCCTTCAAGGAGACCCGTGAGGAGTTCCTGGCGAAGACGGGGCTGCCTGACAGGCCGATGATCGCCCTCCTGGCCGGATCCAGAAACGGCGAGATCAGCTCGATGATGCCGACCTTTATGGAATTTGCCGACAGGATGCATTCCATCCCTGAATATTCAGAATACCGCTTCGTCGTGGCGGCTGCTCCGGCCCGCTCGGAGAGCGACTACACCAAGTACATAAGGAGGCGTGAATATGTCAGCGTGGTCTTCGGCCAGAGTTATGCCGTGATGCGTCACGCCAAGGCCGCGGTGGTCAATTCCGGCACGGCTTCGCTGGAATGCGCGCTGATCGGGACTCCGCAGGTGGTCGCCTATAAGGGTTCGGATCTTAACTTCCAGATAGCCAAGTCGATAATAAAGATCCAATATATCAGCCTCGGCAATCTGATTCTTGACCGGATTTGTTTCCGGGAGCTTCTCCAGTACTATTTCACGCCGGAGAACGTGCTGAACGAGGTCCGGAGGATGATCGAGGATGAGGAGTATCGTTCCACGATGCTGTCCGGCTATCAGGAGATCCGTGACGCTCTCGGTGGAGAGGGCGCTTCGGCTGCTGTGGCAAGAGCGATGATTGAAGAATTAAGAAAGTGACCAAAGAACAGGATATTAACACATTGAATATGAAAAGAATAGTATTGATCGCATTGATGATTGTGGCCGGAACCGTGGCTGCGTATTCGCAGACAGAGCAACAGCTGCCGACGGAAATTTACGTTGAAGGCGCGAAGAACCATGTCCAGGGAATCGCCTACGACAGCTCCGCCGGCAACATGTACTTCTCTTTCACGACCAGCTTCATCAAGACGGACATGGAAGGAAAGGTTGTGGGTTCAATAGACAGGATCCAGGGACATCTTGGAGCGATGACATTCAATCCTTCGGACAGAAAGGTTTACGCCTCTCTCGAATGTAAGGACGATGTCATCGGAGCCGGACTTTCCTCTTTCGCCAAAGGCAGGTCGATGTTCTACATCGCGATCATTGACGTTGACAAGGTCACGGAGGTCGGCATGGACTCGGAGGACAATGACGCATTCAGGATCGTCTGCGTGAAGGATGCCACGAGGGACTACCACATGACCGGTTTCGCCGACAAGGAATATGAGCATTTCTATGGCTGCTCCGGAATCGACGGCGTGACGATCGCCCCGAAACTCGGCAAGAAAGGCGGAAAGAACTATCTCTATGTGGCTTACGGCATCTACGGCGACCTTGGCCGCAACGACAACAACCATCAGGTGTTGCTTCGCTACGACATCAGGAAGCTTAATGAATATGCAGGGAAGGTGAAGTTCGGGGATTTCTATGGGGAAGGTCCGGACAAGCCTTTGGACAAGTATTTCGCCTACACCGGCAACACGAACTGGGGTGTGCAGAACCTGGCCTACGATGCGGAGACGGGGAAGATGTTCATGGCTGTGTACAAGGGGCGCAAGAGCATATTCAAGAATTATGACTTGTTCGTGTTTGACGTGGCTGAAAAGCCTGTCAAGAAGTCGTTGGCCGGTGTCCTCTACGACAGGACGAAGCATAAGGTGATCGGTTCGCGGGAGAATCCTGTTTCCGGCTTTTACTTCAAGTACGGTTCCACCGGTATTTGTCCAGTGGGCGGCGGGCTGTACTATTTCGCGGAACCGGGAAAGAGTTCCGTCACCGGCAACCAGTACTCCTGGACCCGACTTTACCGTTGGACCGGTGATCCGGACAACCCGTTTGAGAGATTGTAGTGCTGCCTAAGCCACAAAACATCTAAGTGCTGATCCGGTAAATTTGTTGGTAAATTTCATCGCAGGGTAGTAAATTTCGTGTGTCTGACGAAATCTACTACCCTGCTTTTATTGTCCATTGGAAGGTGTTGTCTAAATTTACGATTGAATTTTAACACAACACCTTATGACAAGTTTTTTAGAAAGGGTCGGCGTCGGGATTGTTCTGCCCCTGTGTCTGTTGATGTCCTTCGGATGTGCGGACTACTCCCCGGACATCGACAACATCCACAAGAGGCTTGACGCCATGGAGGACAACCAAATCGCCACCATCGAGAGTCAGGTCGTCTCGGTCAACTCCTCGATTTCCAATTTTGAGAAGGCCGATGCGGATCTGAAGGAAATGATCGCGAACCTTCAGAAGGCAGCTGGGGAGTTTGAAAAAGCAATCTCGGAGAACGGGGAAAGCATCTCCGCATTGAAGACCGGCCTTGAGAAAGCGGTCGAGGATCTTAAAAACAGCGACAGGGCGGACAAGGAATATGTCCTTGACTCCCTCGGCAAGGCCAAGGCCATGCTGCTTGCGTTGCTGGAGTCGGAGAAGACCGAGTTGAATGGCAAACTGACTTCAATCAACAACACCATCTCGTATCTTCAGAAAAAGGATGCCGAACTTGAGAAGAAAATTTCGGATTTGAGAATCTACATCGACAAGGAACTGAAGGAGACCAAGGACTGGGCTAATGCGACATTCATGACTTTGGACCAGTATAACGCCATTGTGGACCAGCTCGGCGGGATCGAAGGCGAGATAGCTGGCCTCAAAACCTCGATGACTAACCTTGAAACCCGTCTGACGGAGAAATATTCAAAGGATCTGAAGACAGCGTCGGATGGAGTGAAGTCAAGGCTTGGCGAGGAGGTCGATGGTCTGAATGACAGGATCGACAATGTGGTCTCTGACATCACCAAGGCCTACACCGACGCCATCGCCACTTTCCGTGAGGAAATGGAAAAATGGTGGAACGAAAGCCTGAAGAAAGCCATCGATGACAGCGAGGCCTCTATGAAATCGTGGGTGAACAGCACTTTGGACGGCTACTGGACGATCGCCCGGACCAAGGATTCCCTCAAGGCGCTTAATGATGACATTGAGAATCAGCTTGAGGCGCAGAAAAAACTGTTGAATGATTTGATCAGTGAAAACGCGGGGGATATTACTGCTCTTGAGGACAGGTTGAAGAAAGTCAATGATGACCTTAAGGCGTTGGCGGATCGTTTCCCGGTCTTCACGTCCGACTTGAACAAGGCGAAGGAGGATCTTACCACTGCCTACAAGAAAGCAATCAAGGATGCCATCACTGATTTCAAGGGTGTTTTTGAGGCTACGATCAAAGCTCGTGTTGATGCCGCGTATGACAGTTTCACGAAAGCATTTTCGACAAAAGAGGCTGAAATGAGGAGGGTGATGGCTTCTATCAATAGCGATCTCGCTTCCCTTGATTTCGCTGGCCTTATTTCCTCCTTTGACTCCGTGATGCAGTCTCTGGCGTTTGTCCCGACGAGCGATGACGGGAGTGTGATTCTCTCCTACAACGTCGAGTCTTTGGAAAAGACCATCGATGTCTCTCTGGAGATCCGCCCTGAGCGGCTGCTGTCCTCAATAGGAGCCGCCGATGTGTCGGCGTATGCGTTGCTCACAAAGACAAGGGCTTCGGTCGGGGATGAGGTCGCTCTGAAAGTTCAGAGAATCACCAAGGCAAAGAACGGAGTCCTGAATGTCAGGATTGAGCCCGGGGTACTGTTGGATGACTTTATTGCAGGACGAGTCTCCGCCGGTTTCAGGGTCGTTGTCCGTGACGTTTCCACACGGTTCACTCCTTTGAAAGTCGCGAAAATAAGACCGCCTTTGATCCAATATACCACAGTGTCCGGAAGAATGGTTGAGATTTCTTCATCTTTATCAGCCTTTGACGCGAATAAAAATAAGTTGGGCATAGTGCACACCAAGTATGGAGAAATCGGCTTTCACGGAGAGGTTGACAAAGTGAACCTTTTTTGGAGTTATAGTGATAAGGAATCTGCTGACTTGAAGACAATCAAGCTCCTCAAGAAAGTAAAGCCTGATTACTATATATATTTTAGAGGCTGTAATCTTCTTGAAGAGGCGGATCTTGAGTTATTGGACGTGTCGGCGGTCACTAATTTTCAACATTCCTTTTATAATTGTAGGAAGCTGACTACAAAATCGTTGAAGATCTCATCCTGGAAGCCTCAGAACCTTGAATTTACCAACTATACATTCTATGGATGCTCAGGGTTGACTTCCTTGGATTTGTCCAAATGGAAAATGGATAAGGTGATTAGCGTGCCTGGAATGTTCAATGGATGTTCATCTCTTGAAACTTTGGATTTGTCCGGTTGGAATTTGGAGAAAGCGAACTGGCACAATGTGACTGATAATGGAAAAGAAGAACGCTGTATGTTCTATGGTTGTAAGAAATTGAAGACCATCAGAATGGTAGGCTGCAGCAAAGCCACTAAGGATCTGGTCAAGCGTGATCTTAATGTGGCCGGCATAAACCCTACGATCGTGACAAATTAACCCTAAAATGGAAGAATCAATGAGTTTAAGAAGAATATTACCGGCTCTTCTGAGCGTGATCCTGCTGGTGTCCTCCGGATGCGCTGACTACGATGCTGAGTTCAAGCGTGTGGATGACCGCATCGATGAAATCGAGAACAACCGCATCCCGTCCATCGACAAGCAGCTCGAAAAGATAAACGCTTCACTTCTGGAGTTGGAGCGGACAGATTTGGAAATCAAGAAGATGATCGAGTCCTTGGACAAGACCGCCGATGATCTTCGCAAAGACATCGGTGAGAACGAGAACCGCGTATCCGAAGTTCGCTCTGAACTCGAAAAGGCTGTGAAGGAACTCCAGGACAGTGACAAGACCAACAAGGAGGAACTGATCACTGCCATCAATGAATCCAAGGCTACCGTCTTGGCCAACCTTGAGGCGATGAGGACGGAAATGCAGGGCAAACTGTCCGACATAGATGAGATGATCTCTGATCTGAAAGAGAAGGATCAAGAATTGGAGAAACAGATTTCTGTTCTCAAGACCTATGTTGATGATGAATTGAAAGGCATCAAGGATTGGGCCACAGCCACATTCGCGACGTTGGAGCAGTATAATGGTATTGTGGAACGGATAGGAGGGATCAACACGGAGATGTCTGAACTGAAGAAGTCTTTGTCTGACCTTGAGACCCGCCTGACAAACAAGTTCGACGAGGATTTGAAAAAGGCGGTCAGTGACCTTGAGTCAAAAATCGGAGAGGAAGTCTCCGGTCTTAATGACAGGATAGACAAAGAGGTATCAAATCTTACACAGGCTTACACATCGGCTATAGCCAAGACTCGCGCAGAGATTGAAAGCGCATGGACGGAAAAGGTTAAGACCTCTCTTGAGGAATTGGAAAACTCCCTTAAACTCTGGGTGAACGAGAAACTTACGGCCTATTGGACGATAGAGGAGACTAAAGCGGCTCTTGAGGCTCAGAAAAAGGATCTTGAAAACCAGTTGAAGGCTCAGGAAGCCTATCTGAAAGAATTGATTGACGCTAATGCGGGAGAGATCAAGGACCTGAAAGAGGCTCTGACAGAGACCGAGAACGCTCTTGCGGACAACGCCAAGAGCCTGGAGGACTTGTTCTCGGAGCTTGAGCAGGCAAAAAAGGACATCAAGGCTGCTTATGAGGCCGTGATAAAGGATGCCATCACATCGTTGGAGGGCATTCTTGACGATGAGCTTGATGACGAGATAGAAAGCCTCAACAACAGCATTGACGAGAGAGTCGAGGCATTGGAGTCAAGGATTGAGAAATGCAAGGATGACTTGGCTTCGATAATAAAGGATGTTGAGGACGCGCGGACTAAGATAAGAAACGTGATATCATCGTTTGTATATTTCCCGACATATTCAGATGGATCGGTTGAGGTCTTCTGTGAAGGTGTCAAGAAGTCTCTGACATTGAAATTCGAGGTCCGTCCGTTCTCTGCCGCCGAGGCTCTGAATGTAGGCAATGTGTCGATCCTCACTCAAAGCGTGGAGCCAAAAGATTCTGTTATTCCTCTTAAGTTGAACGGAATCACAAGCACCGGGAACGGCATCGTTCTGATGGACATAGATGCTTCAGACCTTCCTCTCATCTTTACAAATGGTTCTAGAAAGTTCAACGTTCTGGTGTCAATAAAGGATGCTTCCAAAGGTTGGGATATGATTTCCGGTTTTATTCCTATTGTCCCTGTTGTGGTGACAAACCCTTAAGAAAAAGACTTGTATGACTGTTAACATTAGAGAAAAATGAAAGAATATATTGGAAAAATAAGACTGGTCTTGATGAGTGTGGGTCTTGCCGCAGCTTTCGGCTGCGCGAACTATGCTCCGGACCTTGATGAGATTCATGAGGATCTGAACGGAAAGGATGCGTGGGTCACATCCATAAACCAGCAGATTGAGAAGATCAACGCTTCCATTCCGAAGTTGGAGCAGACCGACAAGGACATGAAGGACATGATCGGTTCCCTGGAGGAGACCGCCGGCGATCTCAGGAAAGCTATCACGGAGAATGGGAAACGGATTTCTGCAGTGAAGTCCGACCTTGAGAAAGCGGTGGAAGAATTGAGGAAAAGCGACAATGCCAACAAGGAAGAACTTATCAGGGCAATAGAACAAGCCGAAAAAGAGGTTCTTGTGACTCTTGAGACAATGAAGTCTGAGATGAACGTGAAATTGTCAGACATAGGCGGCGCGATCTCCGACCTGAAAAAGAAAGATGCGGATTTGGAAGGCAAGATCTCGGATTTGAAATCGTATGCCGGAAAAGAATTGAAAGGCACTGAAGATTGGGTCAAGGCCACTTTCGCGACTTTGGAACAGTACAATGACATCGTGGAGCAAATCGCTGGCATTGATATCGAAATCGCCGGATTGAAGACCTCAATGACTGATCTTGAGGTGCGTCTGACAAAGAACTTCACAGAGTCGTTGAACAAGACTGTCAGCGATCTGGAATCAGTTGTCGCTGACGAGGTCGCCGGGTTGAATGACAGAATCTCAAAAGAGGTTGCTGATCTGACAAACGCTTTCACCGAAGCCCTCTTAAAAGCCCGGAACGAGACTGAGGCAGCCTGGGAAAAGAACCTTAAGGATTCGGTGAATGATTTGAAGTCATCCCTTGAGTCTTGGGTGAATGATAATATTAAGGCTTACTGGACGATTGAGGAAACGAAGGCGGCCCTTGAGACTCAGAAAAAGGCTCTTGAAGGTCAATTGCTTGTGCAGAAAACCGCTTTGGAGGAAATGATCAAGGCAAATTCGAAAGACATCGAGGATTTGAAGGCGGCCTTGGCCGTGACCAATAAGGCGATTGAGGACAACGCGAAGGAGATCGAAGGCTTAAAGTCGGATTTGGATGAGGTCAAGTCTGAGGTCAAAGAGGCGTATGAGAGAGCCATCAGAGATGCGATAGCCTCCCTGCGAAATGAGTTGTCTGCGGACATCACGGCCGCGATCAATGATGCTGACAGTAAGGTTCAGGGCGAGATTGATCGAATGAGTTCGGAAATCCGGAAGATGGAGAAATCTGTCAGCGACAAGATAACACAGGCTCAGAATGCTGTCAACAAGGTGCTGTACAGAATACAGTCTTTGGTTTATGTCCCTTATACCGAGGATGGAGTAGCTGTAGTGACAAGATATGGCTCGGGTTCCATTGTGAAATTCGTGACGTTGGAATTCGAGGTCCGGCCTTCCTCCGCGCTGTACTATCTGAAAAAGGATAACATTAAGATAACGGCGCATTATCCGAATAATGAACAGAAGGATCTTTACATAAATAATGACAATGACTTTAAGGTGTATGGCGGTTATATTGTCATCAAGGTGAACGCCACCTACATCTCTGATTCGTTTGTGCGGGGCGAGATGGCAGCCTTCGCCAGAGTCCACATCGAGAACGAGACGATGGGCTGGAATCTGTCGTCTGAATATATTCCTTTGAGGATGGCTGAATAAGACGTGAGGGTTAACACCTTGATTATATTGTCTTGTGTACATTTGTGAAAATCGTTGAACAATAACTCAATACCTTATGACAAAATTTCTAGAGAGAATCGGCGCCGGGATTGTTCTGCCCCTGTGTCTGTTGATGTCCTTCGGATGTGCGGACTACTCCCCGGACATCGACAACATCCACAAGAGGCTTGACGCCATGGAGGACAACCAAATCGCCACCATCGAGAGTCAGGTCGTCTCGGTCAACTCCTCGATTTCCAATTTTGAGAAGGCCGATGCGGATCTGAAGGAAATGATCGCGAACCTTCAGAAGGCAGCTGGGGAGTTTGAAAAAGCAATCTCGGAGAACGGGGAAAGCATCTCCGCATTGAAGACCGGCCTTGAGAAAGCGGTCGAGGATCTTAAAAACAGCGACAGGGCGGACAAGGAATATGTCCTTGACTCCCTCGGCAAGGCCAAGGCCGTGCTGCTTGCGTTGCTGGAGTCCGAGAAGACCGAGTTGAACCGCAATCTAACCTTAATCAATAATACAATAGAGGATCTTCAGAAGAAGGATGCCGGGCTTGAAAAGAAGATCTCTGAGCTTAAGGCCTACGCCGCCAAGGAACTTAAGGAGACCAGGGACTGGCTCAAGGCCACCTTTATGACGCTGGAGCAGCACGACACCATTGTTGGGCTGCTTGGTGGAATTAAGGGAGAGATCGCAGCACTGGAGACTTCCATGACAGATCTTGAGACCCGCCTGACAGAGAGATATTCAAAGGAACTGAAAGCCGCCGCAGGTGAAGTCAAGTCAAAACTCGGTGAGGAGGTCGCCGGTCTGAATGAAAGGATTGACACGGAGGTCGAGGCCATTACCTTGGCCTACACCGCCGCCACCTCCACTGTCCGTGGGGAGTTGGACAAATGGTGGAGCGAGAACCTGAAGAAATCAATTGACGACTGCGAGTCCTCGATGAAATCCTGGGTGAACAGCACTCTGGACGGCTACTGGACGATAGTCGAAACCCAAGGTGCGCTTAAGGTTCAGAAAGAGTTCATCGAAGGCCGGTTCGAGGCGCGGAAGAAATACCTGAATGATTTGATCAAAGCCAATGCGGCAGACATCAAGGCTCTGGATGACAAATTGAAAGAACTCGATGAGACTATAAGGAAAAACGCTGCCGACATCGAATCCGCCGGCAAGGAGCTGGAGCAGGCAAAGGTTGACCTGACCAAGGCCTACACTGACGCGGTCACCGAGGCCATCACGAAGTTCAATGGCACGTTCTCGGATGAAATCGTCAAGCGGATCGCCGCCGTGAACTCAGACCTTGATGACAGAAACGAGAGAATCGAGGGCAAGATGTTTTATCTTGAGTCATTGGTCAAGGCTCTTGAGAACAAACTGTCTGTATTCCTGAATGCCAGCCTGGCTTCAAGAATCCAGTCGGTGTCATGGTTCCCGTTGTCTTCGGACGGCAAGGTGACCCTTTACTATGACAGGGGTGACCCTGATTTCCCGGGAAGTGAGAATTACAGGTACATCACCTTCAGGTTTGAGGTGCGCCCGGCAAGTGAAGCGGCCAACATCACAGCGGAGTTGCTGTCAGCCCGTCTGCTTTACACAAAGACCAGAGCCGCTGCCGGAGAGGATGTGGAACTGGACATAACTGATTTCAAGAACGAGTTCGGTGTCATCACCGTTACCATTGATGCGTCCAAGGTTGATAAGGCTTTCATTGACGGCAAGATACCCGCGAGTGTGGCCGTGGCTGTCGGAAATCTCAGCACGGAGTATGTCCCTCTTAAGGCTCAGGCGCTTGAACCGCCGGTTATCCGTTATACCACAACTGACGGAGAAATGCTGCCGGACAGTGAGATCGTAGGAGTGAGAGGTTTTAGTAAAGATGGCGGCATTCTGAACAGGAAGCACATCTATGGTAGGATTGACTTTACAGGGGCTGAGATTGGGGAACTGTTACTCAATCTCAGTAGAAAGAGTTATGAAGAAGATCCAAACGCAACATTGATGAAAATAAAGGTGTGCAGGAATGTTGCGGTGGCTGAATCCGGTATTTACATAGAATTGAAATTTAGAAACCAATACAAACTTGAATTTGCGGATTTGGAAAAGTTGGATGTTTCGAAAGTCGATAATTTTATGGAGATGTTTGCTTGGTGTACAAGACTGAAGGATTTGAGGATATCGTCTTGGAAGCCTAAACCCAAGGATATATATCAAGCCTTTTATCGCTGCAGTAATTTAGAGACATTGAACCTTTCGGGATGGGATATGAGCCAGATTGAAAGAGTTACTGAACTGCTCTATAACTGTGCGTCACTTAAAGAATTGTATTTGGATAACTGGAATCTGAACAATTACACCGGAGGATCATATCCATATCCACAGGTATATGAAGGGAATGTTTTCAGCGGTATCAACTGCCGAAGGCGCGATTTTAATATATACGTCAGAAACTGCAATAAGAAGACCGTGGAAGCAGTGAAAAGATGGGTCAATAACTCGGTGATTGCCCAAGGCGAACCGCTCAAAGATGGTCGTTGCAACATAGTAACAAAATAAAATCACTTAATGAATATAAACACAATGAATATGAAAAAATATATTGCCGCCCTTTTCGGCGCGATCGCCCTTCTGGCATCCGGCTGCGCTGATTACGACTCAGACATCAAGTACCTTGAGCAAAGGATCGATGACATCGAGGGCAACCGGATAAAATCCATCGAATCGCAGATACAGAACATCAGCGCCTCGCTACCTAGGCTGGAGCAGGCGGACAAGGATCTCAAGGACATGATCACAGCCCTTGAGGGTACAGCCGCAAGTCTCGGCAAGTCGCTGGCCGACAATTCGAAAAGCATTTCCGATGTGAAGGCCGACCTTGAGAAGTCGGTCAAGGAGCTTCAGGCCAGTGACAAGGCGAACAAGGATGAGCTTATCGCCGCGATCAACACCGCCAAGGGCAAGATTCTCGCCGACCTTGAGGCTGTCAAGGCCGAGATCGAGGGCAAACTTGCCAACATAGACAACGCAATATCAGACCTTAAGGAAAAGGATGCTGAGTTGGAGAAGAGGATTTCAGGCCTTGAGGAATATGTTGACAAGGAAATCAAAGACGCAAAAGACTGGGCGGCAGCCTCGTTCGCGACATTGACGCAGTATGGCGGCATTGTGGAGCAAATAGCGGGCATCAACGCCGGGATCAGTGGCTTGAAGACATCCCTCACTGACCTTGAGGCCCGTCTCACGAAGAAGTTCGCGGAGGATCTGGACAAGGCCGTGAGTGATCTCAAGGGCGAGATCGCCGATGAGGTCGCCGGCCTTGGCGAAAGGATTGACAAGGAGGTGGCCGACATCACCGCAGCCTACCAGGCCGCCATCTCGTCCACACGTGAGGATCTGGAGAAAGCCTGGACCGCGAATCTGAAGGCATCCATTGAGGAGTTGGAGGAATCCCTCAAGTCTTGGGTGAATGAGAGACTGACCGCCTACTGGACAATCGAGGAGACCAAGGCGGCCCTTGAGGCTCAGAAGAAAGACCTCGAAACGCAGTTGGAGGCTCAGAGGGTTCTTCTGAAAGGTCTGATTGACGCCAACACCGGTGACATCACCAAACTGAACGAGGCTTTGGTGGAGACCGAAAAGAACATCGAGGCCAACACCAAGGCGATTTCCGATTTGAGAGCTGACTTGCAAAAGGCCAAGACAGACATCACAGTCGCCTATAAGCAAGCCATTGAGGACGCGATCACTGGCCTTGAAGGGAGGCTGGACACCAAGCTGGAGAACGAGATCAAAGCAGTAAATGACAGGATCAAAGAGATTTTCGACACGTGGGAAAACCGTATCAAAACCTGTGAGGACCAGGCGAAGAATGCGATTGACAAGATGAACGAGGCGCTGAAGGACATGGGAAGCAAGATCCAGTCCGTGACCTATCGTCCTGAGTATTCCGACGGAGTCCATAATGTGTATAGAGACACCAAGTCATTCAGAATCAGGTTTGAGATACGTCCGGCCGGATTGACTTCAAAGTTGAATGCCGACAATGTCAAGATGCTTGCCTATGTTGACTGGGGAAGAGGTCAATGGCGTTCCATAGACCTTGCTGTCAAAGGGATTCTGCCTGAATCAAACGGTGTGATAGCGGTCAAGGTCTCAGCGGAAGACATAAAGAACTCTTCGACTTCATTGTTTGACTCCACGTGGAAGTATCCAACCTACGCGAAGCTTCTCATAGAGGATTCCGCCATGGGTTGGGAAATCTCATCCGACTTCATTCCTCTTAAAGTCGTGGATGGCGCTTTGGAGCCGGACATGATCAACGGTCATGTGTATGTCGAGATGGGCGACGGCCTGAAATGGGCCAACTGCAACGTGGGCGCGGACAAGCCTGAGGAAGTCGGGGCGCTTTTCGCCTGGGGTGAGACGACACCGAAGGCCACGTATTCCCTGGACAACTACAAATGGTACAAGGATGGGAACTACACCAAGTACAATTCCACAGACAGCAGGCAGATCCTGAGCAAAGAGGATGATGCCGCCACCGCCAACTGGGGAGGAACTTGGCGTACTCCGACCAGTAATGACATCTTTAAACTTTTGGATTATTGTAAGTGTACATGGGATGATGCAAGAAACGGCTATGTCCTGACAAGTGAATCCCCTGGTTATGAAGGTAACAGCCTCTTCTTCCCGTCACCGGATTATAATCCGACCATTTACAAGGGATTGTACTGGACCTCATTTGTGAATGTGAATAGGCATGTGGAAAAAGCGGGTGTTTTTTCCATGATCAAGAGCAATGGAATGGTTGGACTCTCGTCAGCCCCTCGCCACCTCGGTCTGCCGATCCGTCCGGTGTCGTTTTAATCCATGCGGTCAACCGCGGCGCTGTCGGCGACAAGGCCTGTCGGAGTGACGGGGATCAGCGTTTCATGACGCTTAGATCCACAGGCCCCGGAACGCCTTTCACGACAGCCTTGTCGGTGAACTGCCAGAAGATCCAGCCGTCGAAGTCCGGCCTGTCCTTCTCGTAGTGGGCTATCCAAACAGGATAGTTGTCCGTGATCCTCTTGCTGAGCCAGTCACGGGCAAAGGAAGACCCCGTGTAGACAATAGGCTTTTTACCGTAGTGACCCTCAATGGTTTCCAGCCATTTGAGGGCCTCTTCGTTCAGTTTCTTCATCGACCCTCCCCGATGTATGGTCTCGATGTCCAGAACCGGAGGCAAGTCCTTGAATCTCAGGTCGCCAACCGTCTTGATGAATAGCCTTGCCTGAGCCTCGCCGTCCTTTGAACTCCTGAAGAAGTGGTACGCGCCTCTTCTAAGGCCAGACCTGCCGGCGTCCTGCCAGTTCCTTTTGAAATCCTTGTCCACCATCGACACTCCTTCCGTAGCCTTTATGAACACGAAACTGACAGGCCTGATGTCTTTAGCCAGATGGTGATCACGGATTGTTTTTCCACGTTTGTCCGTCAGCACGTAAAGGGAATCCCAAACGATGTCGCCGGCGTTGTGGTGGGAGATGTCGATTCCGTAGCGCCAGTCTCCTGGCGGAACCTTGGCCCCTGTCTCGTGTCCGCCTCCGCCACCCTGGCTGATGAACATAACCGCCAGAGCCAGAATGACTGACGCGGCGATGCCGACAGCCGTCCAGACTCCTATATTCACTTTCTTGGGCTTCCTCTTTTTCCTCCGGGGACGTTTTGCCGGTGATGTCCTGGCTTTCTGTGCGCCGGCCTTTTTCCTGGCGGCTGAACCCTGAATATTCTTGTTTTTCGCCTCTGGCATATTCATAAAATCCTTGGAACCGCGGCGACCGTAGCCACCGCCTCACAAAATTAATGAATATTTCTGACTATCTTTGTACGCAGTATATTTAAAGGACTATGAACTGGTTCATCGAGATATTCACGGAACCGTCTTATATTCAGGCGATTCTCGTCCTGTCGCTGATTTGCGTCGCCGGCCTTCTTTGCAACAAGATCAAGATAAAGGGGGTGAGCCTTGGCGTGACGTTCGTTTTTTTCGCCGGGATTGTTGTCGGGCACTTCGGGCTCAGCGTTGATCCGCGTATGCTGGCGTTGGCGCAGAACTTCGGCCTTGTGCTCTTTGTGTTCACCCTTGGCCTGCAGGTCGGCCCGAGTTTCTTCCCTTCGCTGAAGAAAGGAGGCATCAAACTGAATATCCTGGCGTTCGCGGTGCTTCTGGTAGGTACTTTGATGACGTTGGGAATAAGTAAGTTATGCGGAATATCGCTGCCGGTGGCGACCGGACTTCTCACCGGTGCGGCGACCAACACGCCGATGCTTGGAGCCGCGCAACAGACTCTGCTCCAGACCGATCCCGGGGCTGTGGATGTCTCCAACCAGATGGCCACCGCCTGCGCCGTGGGCTATCCTTTCGGAGTGATCGGTGTGATTCTTTGCGTGGTGGTCCTTTCGGTCATATTCCGTAAGAACCGCGGCCCAAAGGACACTCACAACAACCAGACATTCATCAACGAGTTCAGTGTGAGCAATCCGGCTGTATTCGGCAAGACGATCCGGGACATCATGAAGGACGCGCACATCAGAATTGTAGTGTCAAGGGTTTGGAAATATGGCGGTGAAGGCCGCGGTCAGGTGATCATCCCGGACGGGGACACCGTGCTGGAAAAGGGGGAGCATGTGCTTGTTCTCACCCGAGAGAAGGACGCCGGGTCTGCCGAGCAGCTCTTCGGAGAGAAGGTCGTTAAGGATTGGAACAAGAAGGACATCGACTGGAACCATCTGGACGGAATGCTTGTTTCCCGTCATATTTTCGTGACCAAGACGAGCGTCAACGGGGCGAAACTTGGGGATCTGCATCTGCGTAACGTTTACAGAATCAACATCACAAGGGTTAACCGCGCGGGCATCGACCTGCTGCCGTCCCGTGACCTCAGACTTCAGATCGGAGACAAACTGACGATCGTAGGAGAGCAGAAAGCGATTGACCGTGTGGCTGAAGTGCTTGGCAATCAGGAGAAGGAACTTCGTAATCCGAATCTGCTGTTCATCTTTATCGGGCTTATGCTCGGATTGATTCTGGGCAGCCTTCCGATTTCCATTCCGGGAATGAGTGTCCCGATCCGTCTCGGGATCGCCGGCGGCCCGATCCTTATCGGCATCCTGATGGGGGCGTTCGGACCGAGAATCCACTTGACCACCTATACGACACACAGTGCGAATCTGATGCTCAGGCAGTTCGGTTTGACGATCTATCTGGCTGGATTGGGACTCAGCGCAGGACCGGACTTTTTCGAGACTGTCTTGAGGCCGGAAGGCTTGCTGTGGATCGGGATCAGTGTGTTCTTGGCCATTGTGCCGGTGCTGCTTGTCGGCTTTGTCGCCGCTAAATTCTGCAAGACGGACTATGCGGAGAACGTCGGGATGCTGTGCGCCTCTATGGCCAATCCTATCGCTCTCAACTATGCGCTTACGACTGTCGATGACGACGAGCCGTCCGTTGCCTATGCCACTGTCTATCCGATGGAGATGTTTCTGCGTGTCATTTCCGGGCAGGTGCTGATGCTGCTTTAGAACGAATGAACCTGTAAATGTCCGGCAGGATGAGTACCGGCGAGGTGCAGAGGAGAATCCAGCCCCAGTCGGAGAGCGGAAGCGGGGAGACCTCGAAGAAGGCTCCGAAGCAGTTGACGATCAGGAACTGGCCGGCCAGGATGATTCCGGCGACCCAAAGACATCCGTAGCAGGCGGAAGCCTTGAACCTCTTGCGGTTGAAGAAGGAATCAAGAATGTCCTGAAGTACGCTTCCGTCAGTCTTGAAGTATCTGGCGTTGAACAGATTCCAGAACTGGAGCAGCACGAAAGTCGTGAAGAACACTCCCAGCTCGTAGCCTGAAAGATGTGCCTTTGTGTGGGCCGAGAACGCTCCGCTGAAGAACTCTCCGACAACATTCCAGTGAAGCAGGTCGGCAACCGAGCTGATGTCCATATGCCAGAGAAGCTGCCAGAGAAGAGCCAGATAGACAAAGAAGAATATTCCCGAAAAGGCTATCCGCTTCCCCATCCGCCGGTCGATGATGTGGCTCTTCTGGTCGCGTGGCTTGTCTTCCATAACCCGGTGGTCAGGCGGCAGGGATGACAGGGCCATCGCCGCGAATGTGTCCATTATCAGGTTCACCCACAGCATCTGAGTGACGGTCAGCGGTGAGTCCAGTCCGATGAACGCGCCAAGGAGCACGATCAGGCAGGCGCAGACGTTGATCGTCATCTGGAACAGGATGAACCGCTTGATATTCAGGTACAACGAGCGTCCCCACAGGATGCCTTTGCCTATGCTGGAGAACGAGTTGTCGATGATTGTCACATCGCTGGCCTCCTTGGCTCTCGCCGTGCCGTCACCCATCGAGAGCCCCACCTGGGCCTTTTTCAGAGCCGGAGCGTCGTTCGTTCCGTCGCCGGTTACCGCCACAACCTCGCCCATCTCCTGAAGCAGGGTGACGAGACGGACCTTGTCCTCGGGACGCGCCCGGGATAGAACCCGCAGAGTCGGGATGACTTCCTTTTTGAGATATTCATCACTCTTGGCTGCGAACTCGGGGCCGGTGATGGTCAGAGGATTGGTCTCGTTGGCGCCGATGATTCCGGCCTGACGGGCTATCTCGCTGGCGGTAAGGGCGTTGTCTCCGGTCACCATGATCACCCTGACCCCGGCGTGACCTGAACAGGTGTCGATCGCCTGACGCACATCGTCTCTGATCGGATCTGCGATGCCGACAATGCCTATGAATATTAGTCTGGAGTCATCCGCTGACATATTCCTTATGGCGAATCCCAATGTCCTCATCCCCTTTGACTGCCATGTCGCCAGGGTGGCGAGCACGCTTTCCTTGGACGGGCCGCCGTCAATGACATCGGAAGTCTCCAGCAGAAGCTCCGGCGCGCCTTTCACGAAGAGATATTCATGGCCGGAAACAGTGTCAATCGCTTCGGTGCTCATCCTCTTCCTTTCCGTGGAGAACGCCTCCTGGTTCAGGATTTTGTAGGCGTTCCGGCGCTCGGAATAGTCTATTCCCTTACCGCGAAGCCAGAGCAGCAGCGCTCCTTCCGTCGGGTTGCCGATAGCGCGTGGCTCACCGCCCTCCGAAACGTTCAGCGCTGCTGTGGAGTTCACTGCGATGCTGTCGGCGACAAGACTTTCATCGACGCCCCAGAACTCGGATTCCACCACGCTCATCCTGTTCTCTGTCAGCGTTCCGGTCTTGTCCGTGCAGATGACGGTTGTCGCCCCGAGGGTCTCGCAGGCGTGAAGTTTCCGCACCAGATTCTTCTCTTTCAGCATCTTGCGCATGCTCAGCGCAAGGCTGATCGTCACGCTCATCGGCAGCCCTTCCGGCACCGCCACGACAATAAGCGTCACGGCGATCATAAGCGAGTTGAGCGCCACCCGGAAAACCTCGATGAATGAATATGTCCCCACATCATTCGTGAGGAAGAATATGCTCATCCGTCCGATCACGATAAGTGCAGCGATGATGTAGCTGGCGTATGTTATCCACTTGGCGAGCTGGTTCAACTGGGCGTTCAGAGGAGTCTCCACCTCAGGCTCTTCCTGTAATATTCTCGCACCTTTCCCTTCCTCGGTTTCCGTGCCGACAGCTGTGACTCTATAGGTCGCGCTGCCCTCGATCACGGTTGTGCCCCGAAGCAGAAAGTTCTCTGGATAGGTGCTTTCTTCCTTTGTGCCATCGGATTCGGTCCTCTTTTTCGTGAACGGCTCGCCGGTGAAGTTCGACTCGTCTATGATCAGATTCCGGTCGCTGATCAGATTGCCGTCCGCCGGGACCTCGTCCCCGTTCTCCAGCACCACCACATCTCCGACACAGACATCACTTTTCGGAATCTCATAGGTCTGCGGACGTATGTCGTTCCTGTTTTTCAGTCGCAGCACCTTGACCGGTCTTTCGTCCTTGGCTTTGTTCAGAATCTTGAACTCTTTCTCCGCCTTGACCTCGAATATGAACCCGATCCCTGTCGCCAGAAGTATCGCCACCAGCACCCCCAGTGGCTCGATCAGGCACGAGGCATCCCTACCTGAATATGCCATCTCATATCCGGACACTCCAAGCGACAGTCCCAGCGCCACAAGCAATATGATGATGATTGGATCCTTGAACTTCTCCAGATAGGCCTTCCAAAGTGGTTCCTTCTCTGCCTCCGGAATGACGTTCCGTCCTTTTTTCTCGATAACTTCCACTGAGTCTCCGCACAGATAACTTATTGTCTTTGTGCTATTTTGCGTCTCACAGTTCTGGAAATATCCCGTAACCTTACCGTTGTTTTCCTTAGCCATAATCCTATAACTCTTACTTGGAGTCCGCTAAGATAACGCTCATTCCAGACTCTTCCGCCAGGAATCCAACCGTTTGGAAAATAAACACACTACTTGACAACAATGTCGCTGTATTGTCTCCTGAAATCAATATCCCGTGATTGGTTTAAAATGTGGCTGAACTGTAACTCCTTGATGACCATATTGTTGTGTAATCCTGCCCTCTCGTATTGGCTGGCAGTAATCTGTAATAGATTGAAATTCAGTATGATGCGTCCAACGGCTACTTAAGAGAGTGCCAGAAAGTAGTCTCGGTAAGAGGCTTGGTGCTTGTGGAACCTAAGGTTGAGGTGAAAAGCGATGGACTGGCCGACACTGAGTAGGTTTGGGAAGCGGTGTCGAAACGGACCGTAAAGTGCTCCGGATTAGCGAGTTTCCTGGCGGAAGCGAAACCGGAGTTGATGTAGGTCTTCAGCGAACTGCGGTGCTGGAGGATGCTCTGGATATATTCAAGGAAATTCTTCTTCTGGCAGTCCTTGGTCGAAAGCGTGCGGTAGATTGTGATCGTGTCGAGGATGATCCGGGCATATTCATCAGCCTTGCCGGCGAGATATTCATTGAAACGCGGAAAGTCGAAATCGCCGGATGAGGTGAGATATTCATTGATGTCCAGTGCTTTGAGAAATGAGACGGCTTTGTTGAAGTCGGTTTGGGAGATTCCTTTGTGGCCGCGGCTCAGAAGAAGCACGTAGAGGGTTTTCGCCTGAGGGGCGGATTTGAACCTGATGATCTCGCCCGAGCCGAGGATGAAGTCGCCTTTTGAGTTGATGCTGATGGGGTTGGTGATTTTAGCCTCTGAACTGAGATAGTCGTACAGGAACTTGTAGTAGCCTTTGTAGGAGAGGAGGTCGCGGCGCTCGTCGAAGCGGGAGACGAATGCCAGGATTCGTTTTTTGACCTCGGATGAGATGTCTATGCAGAGGAAATCCACCGTGCGGCGCATCGTGTCGCTGTCGTCAAGAATATGGCTGTCCCTGATTTTGACGAGCAGGAACGCTTGGTACGGAATCCGCTCAGGATCAATGTTGAACCTTGAAAGGATGAGGTGGTAGAAGGTTCTGGTGTCGAGGGTCGCCAGTGATTCCTTCAGATTGTTCAGTTTGATTTTGTCTCCGGCCGGCACGAGGTATTCCATCGAACGCTGGAGAAGCCCGAATTTGTCATCGTCCTCAAGATGTTGCCCGAACTCTCGAATAATGTCCGGAAGGTAGAAAAACTCGATTCCGATGTCGCCGAAAGCCTTTGAAATGAGTAAGTTGTCGTATTTGTCATCGAGAACCAGATGCGCCGCTTCCGAAGTTTGGCCTTCAAGAAAGACGATTTGCTTTTCAGGCGCTTCGGATTCGGCTGCGTCCGCGGACAGAATCCTGCACCAGTCTCTGGATCCGCTGTCGCAAGACATTGAGATTGAGGACAACAGAAGATTCTCCTCGAAGTCGATGTCGTTGTCCGAGCACATTATCTCGTTGAAAAGGTTGATGATGCGCCTTGTCGGCTCTTCCTCAAGATTCTTGAGACAATCCACTGCACTCTCCAAAGACAGGTAGTGTGTAAGATCCAGTTCCTCCTGATCAAGCCCAAGCCCGGACTGCAATTTGTCCAGCACCGCGACCTCTTTCGAGTGGATCCGGTCGTCCGCTTTCACCAACTCAACCGCAAGCTTCATTACCGCCCGCCGCTGAGTCGCACTGAGGTCTATGGAATCAAGGTTCTGCATCTGTCTTTTACGTGTTTCCTCGTTTCAAACTTAACGTTTTTCTTACGGAAATCCAAATGTCGGTTTCCGCTCTTTATTTTTCTTGCGCCTTGAGCATCCCGAGGGTGCGCCCGTCCCTTTTGCCGTCAAAGAAGGTGTCAAGAATCTCTCCAAAGACCTTGCATCCATCGTCATCGCCAGCGGCGGATTCAAACAGCGTCATCGAGGAGCGCAGCTTCTGTGCGTCAATTCCTCCCATAATGCTATGAATATCCTCTCCCTTGTGCTCCATCAGCGACTTTGAAATCTCCAGCAGCCGTCCCCTCAGCACCGCATCTCCAAGATATTCCTTAGCCTCCTCCAACGATGCGATCCCATAATATTCAGAGTTGTAACTTCTTCCCAACCCCTTGAGTTGCGGGAATATATACCAGATCCAGTGAGATCTCTTCCGTCCCTGCCGGATCTCCTCCAGCGCCGTCTCATACTCCCCGAAGCGCTCCTGCGCCTCCTTGAATCTTGTTATGCTCATATTCTGTCAAAAATGATGGTTGTGAATATAGCCAATATAGTCTTTGCCCGATTTTATTGATTTATAGGATAGCCCATAACCGCAAACAACGCAAGTGTGAATACTATCTTTTTCCCTTCCGACAAATTTATGAATATCTCTTCGTAAAACCAATATACCTTGCGGGAACTGCATTCTTTGTCATTATTGGATACGATGGGGCGTGTTCCTGGGCAACGTTTTTGCCAGAAAGTGTCGCCGGGGGACACCTCGTTGCCCTCTACGGGAGCGAAATCGGCTTGAAGTGCTGCCCGGGAGCGTTCCTCTGTAGGTCACGGTGGCATTTCTGTCGTGTTATGCTGCCGTCATACGTTAATTTGCCATCGATGGGAGCGATATTGCCTGTTTTTGCTCCTCTGGAGGGGACCCGTAAACGGTTCGCGTGACCAATAGTCGTGGAGGGCTTTCTTTATCAAGGTAATTTTATTACATTTGCAAGGCCGGTGTCTTGTGGCTCGGGGGGAATGAATGATGTTGACGAAAGGCGGAAGGAAGTATCTGCCGGAGGCTCACTTGGGGATGGATGATGGACTCGGGGCGGCAAAGGCACGGAAAGGAACACAAAAGGCAATATTTAATATTCATAGAATATGGAACTTAAAGGATCGAAGACAGAGGAGAACCTGCGCACCGCGTTCGCGGGGGAGAGCCAGGCTCACACTAAGTATTTGTATTATGCCTCGAAGGCCGCCAAGGACGGCTATGTGCAGATAGGCAAGCTGTTCGAGGATACGGCGAAGAACGAGAAGGAACACGCCAAGATCTGGTTCAAGCTTCTGCACAACGGCGGGGTGCCTTCTACGGAGGAGAACCTTGCGGACGCCGCGGCAGGGGAGAACTACGAGTGGACGGATATGTACGCCGGGTTCGCGAAGACCGCGAAGGAGGAAGGGTTCGACGAGATCGCTTTCCTGTTCGAGAAGGTCGGGGCGATCGAGAAGACCCACGAGGAGCGCTACAGGAAGCTGCTGAAGAATGTGCAGGACGCGGTGGTGTTCTCCAAGGACGAGGACATGATCTGGGAGTGCTCTAACTGCGGCCACATCGTGATCGGCAAGAAGGCACCGGAGGTCTGCCCTGTCTGCAAGCACCCGAGAAGTTATTTCCAAATCAAGGCTGAGAACTATTAAAATTATCGAATATGAAGAAAATCATCATTGCCGCGGCGGTGGCGCTTGTCTCTATTTCTGCAAACGCGCAGCCAAAGCCGGCTCAGCCTGAGGCCGAGTACAAGTTCACCGTCGTGAAGGAGAACCCTATCACATCTGTCAAGAACCAGTACCGTTCCAGTACCTGCTGGTGCTTTTCGGCACTCGGATTCCTTGAGTCAGAGGCCATAAGAATCAAGAACATCAAGGACACGACACTCTACCCGGATTTCTCGGAGATGTTCGTTGTCTCGCATTCCTACAAGGACAGGGCTGTGAAATATGTCCGCACGGACGGCCACATAAACTTCGCCGCCGGTTCAGAGGCCGATGATGTTCTACATGTCATTGAGGACTACGGCCTTGTGCCTCAGGACGCGATGCCTGGACTCCAGCCTCTCCCGATTCACGGAGAACTCGACGCCACCACGAAGGCTTATGTGGAGGCCATCGCCAAGAATCCTAACAGAACCCTTTCCACGAACTGGAAGAAAGGCTTTGACGCCATCGTGGACAGTTTCCTCGGCGAGACCCCAGAGACATTTGAATATAACGGCAAGAACTATACCCCAGCCTCCTACAGGGACGAGATGGGAATCGTTCCGTCTGACTATGTGACCCTCACTTCGTTCACCCACCACCCGTTCTACACTTCGTTCATCATTGAGATCGCCGACAACTGGAGGTGGGACTCCGCCTACAACATTCCTCTGGACGAGTTCATGGAGGTGATCTACAACGCTATCGACAAGGGTTATACCCTCGCTTGGGGATCAGACGTGAGTGAGAAGGGCTTCACCAGAAATGGAATCGGTGTGCTTCTCGATGATGTTAAGGCGACCACGGGCTCTGATCAGGAGCGTTGGATCGGCAAGGCCGGCGAGAAGAAGGAAGTTGTCGCCGAGTTGCCAAAGGAGGCTTCCGTGACCCAGGAGTCCCGTCAGGAAGGCTTTGAAAACAAGACCACCACTGATGACCACGGAATGCAGATCTTCGGAGTGGCCAAGGATCAGAACGGTACCAACTATTTCATGGTCAAGAACTCTTGGGGAACCGCAAGCAAGTACGGCGGAATCTGGTACTGCTCCGATTCATTCGTCCGCGCGAAGTCGATGGATGTTCTCGTCCACAAGGATGCCCTCTCTAAGGATCTGAAGAAGAAACTTGGAATAAAGTAAATGAATATAATAAGACATATTCCCAACACGATTACCTCTATGAATCTCCTCTGTGGAGTTCTGGGGGTAATCGCTTCTTTGAACGGGCGGCTGGAACTCGGATTCGAACTGATGATCCTTGCCGCCGTCTTTGATTTCTGCGACGGACTGGCCGCAAGGCTTCTGAATGCATATTCGGAAATAGGAAAGGAACTGGACTCGCTGGCGGATGATGTGAGTTTCGGAGTGCTCCCGGCCGTGATGCTTTACCAGATCAGCGGGACGGACATTTGGATCCTGAAATATTTGCCGCTTGTCCTCGCCGCTTTCTCAGCGTTGAGGCTTGCCAAGTTCAACCTTGACGAGCGTCAGCACGATAGCTTCATCGGGCTGCCTACTCCGGCGGCGGCTATGATCTGCGGATCACTTGCGACCCTTGTGACCGTTCGGCCGGACTGTTTTCTGGCGCATTGGTGCCAGGGACCGGTTTTCATTCCGGTTCTGACACTTATTCTGTGCTACCTTCTGGTCTGCGAGATCCCGATGTTCTCGATGAAGTTCGGTGGCGGAAAGAAAGCCTCTAAACTGGAGGTGGCGAAGCGAATCGCCTTTCTGGTCATCGTTGGACTGGCGGTCATCATCGCGCTTGTCGAACGTTCCCACTGGTCGTTCATATTCCTGACCAGTTTCCTGGGGTACATACTTATCAATCTGGCGATGAGCGACTTGGTCGCCAAAAAATAGCGGATGCGAAAATACGTTATACTTTATGTCCACGGAATGGGCGGGGGCGGTGACAGCCGCATCCCGTCCATTTTGAAGGATAATCTGGGACCTGATTTCGAGGTCATCATCAGGACTTACGATTTTGATCCGGAAATCGCTCAAGGCCAGCTGGCCGCTTGGGCGGAGGAGGTCCGGCCGGAGCTTGTGATAGGGGAGAGTATGGGTGCCACGCACGCCATCGCGCTGAGGGGTTATCCGCATCTTTTCGTTTCCCCGTCACTGAACGCTCCGCGATATTTCATTGCCTTGGCCTGGCTGACTTTGATTCCTGGCGTCACGGCTCTGTTCGACAGGATTTACAGGCCAAAACCGGGTGACCGCCAGAAACTGCATTTCACCTATAAGCCTTTGAAAAAGTGGAGCCGGGTTCTCGGCGACGCTTTGCAAAACACCCCACGCAACGGTGGCAAGGACTATTTCTATGCCTTTTTCGGCACCCGTGACCATTACCGGCGCAGCGGCGTTGTCTCCATCCGCACCTGGAAAAAATACTTCGGCGACGGCACCTGGACCATCTACGACGGCACTCACTTTATGGAGTATGAATATATTCTCTCGTTCCTCATTCCTAAGATCTATGAGGTTTTAGGAATATCGGGTGAATAGTGACCGGTTTTTCACCCGAAAGTAGTCTTGAATGGATTGTGGGGTGAGAAATACTTTACTTTTCACCCGAGCATCTTTGCTGGAGATAGGACTGCATTGATTGCGTGATGTTGGCTGAGGCCGTGACTGGATCAAGGGCCTCGGAGAGAGGCATCCCTTCCGGTGTGATTTGGAGCACGGCATCGAATCCGGCATTGAGAATCTGCTGTCGGTCAGAGACTTGGCCGGCGATCAGGATGACCTTGGGACGATGAACCGGAACAGTATGCGCTCTGACATATTCAAGAACCCCGACAGGTACTTTGCCACGGAGGGTCTGTGCGTCCGCCCGACCTTCGCCGGTGATGACAATGTCGCAGGACTCCAGCTTGCTGTCCAAACCTGAAATGTCCAGAACCTTTTGAATCCCTTGAACCATTGACGCTCCGAGCACTCCGCCAAGCGCCCCTCCGATTCCTCCGGCTGCCCCCGCTCCCGGAATATTCAAGACATCTTTTCCTGAATATTTTGAATAGACTTCGCAAAGCATTGTGAGCCAGACATCCAACGATTCGACCATATCGGGATCCGCTCCTTTCTGCGGCGCGAACATCCTTGCCGCCCCACCCGTACCACAGAATGGTGCGGAGACATCGTAGAATCCGGTTATCTTGCAGGAATCCAACAACTTGTTTCGTTCCGGGATGTCTATCCCGTGAATGTCTTTGAGAATGACATTGGGGATATTCCTTGAAACGGACTCTTCTCTTGGAGCGGCTCGCTGGACATCCCCGGAAACGAATGAGCCGCTATCGTCCGGCAGAAATCTGTAGCCCAACGCTTGCAGCATTCCGGTCCCGCCGTCGCAGGTGGCGCTGCCGCCAAGACCCAGCCAAATCTCCTCACAGTCATATTCAAGAGCGTCCGAGATCAATTCGCCTGTGCCGTAGGAGGTGGCCAGAAGGGGATTGAGCTCATCCTTGCGAAGGAGGCCAAGTCCGCTGGCCGCGGCGGTTTCGATGATAGCGGTCCTTCCGATGATTCCGTATCTCGCTTTGATGGAACGCCCGAGCGGATCGTGGCAGGAAACCGTCCTGAATGATCCGCCTAGACTCTCCGTCAGAATTGTCGAAAATCCTTCACCGCCATCAGAAACCGGAATGACTTCGGCCTCTCCATCGGCGAATGCTTTAAGAGCCGCCTTCCCGGCCTCGGCCGAGGTCAGGCATCCCTTGAAAGAATCTATGGCGATGATCGCTTTCATAAAACCTTTGGATTACTTGGCTGAACTGTTTTTGTCAGACAGTTCTCCCGGGATATTCCTTTAGCCCGGCCTCCAGCGCGTCGAACGCTTTTTCAAGTTCCGGAACTCCAAGGACGTAGGCCAACCTGATCTGGTCGGCTCCGAATCCAGGAGTCTTGTAGAAGGACTTCGCCGGAGTCACCATCGTGGTCTGGCCGTCAAGTCTGAAATCCGTCAGCATCCATTTCGCAAACTTCTCGGCATCGTCCACCGGAATGCGGGCGATTGTGTAGAACGCACCCATCGGGGTAGGGGAATATACCCCCTCCATCGCATTGAGCCTGGAGATCGCATAGTCACGTCTGGCGACATATTCTTTCCTCACTTCCGTGAAATAGGATTGCGGGGTGTCGAGCGCTCCGATCGAGGCGAGCTGGCCGTAAACCGGCGGGCAGAGGCGGGACTGGGCATATTTCATCGCCGCTTCCATCACCTCCTTGTTGTGGGAGACGATGCAGCCGACGCGGCAGCCGCAGAGGTTGTAACGCTTTGAGACTGAATCGACAAGAATGACATTGTCGGCGAGACCGGGTATATTCATCGCCGAGAAACGAGGTTCGTCGGTGTAGCTGAACTCGCGATAGACCTCGTCTGAAATCAGGAAAAGGTTGTGCTTTCTGGCTACTTCTCCGAGCGCGAGCATATCCTCTTTCGAGTACAATGTTCCGGTCGGGTTGCCGGGGTTGCTGATGAGGATGGCTTTCGTGCGTGGTGTCACGAGTTTCTCGAACTCTTCGATCGGAGGGACCTTGAAGCCGCTTTCGATGTCGGTGTGGACCGCTTTGAGAATGATCCCGCTTTCAAAACAGAACGTGTTGTAGTTCGTGTAGAAAGGTTCGATCACGATGAGCTCGTCGCCTTCGTCGCAGGCTATCTGAAGCGCGAGGTTGACCGCCTCGCTTCCGGCCACTGTGATGATGATCTCGGGGACGGAGACCTCGATGCCGATGCTTCGGTAGTATTTCTCCGCCAGTCCCTTGCGCAGTTCCGGCAGGCCCGCCGAATTGGTGTAGGAAACGTGGTCGAGAGTGTTTTTGCGCACCGCCTCAAGGGCGCATTCGGGGGATTTGATGTCAGGTGCGCCGACATTGAGGTGATAGACTTTGATGCCGTCGTTTTGGGCCGCGTCGGCGAACGGCACAAGCTTTCTGATAGCGGAAGCCGGCATCAAGCTCGATTTTTTTGAGACTTTAACCATCTTGTCAAGGAGTTTTATACACAATTAAGTAATCCTTAAAAGATTACTTGATAATCTTTGATTGTCTTTTCGGTCTATATTTCTTTTCTCATCAGTTATGTGCCACCGGCACACTCCTTCTTCCAAAAGAACCATATCCTCGAAAATACCGCCAAATCTTTATCAACTTATTTTTTAAGGCTTACTATCTTCAAAGATAGTGAAGATTTTTTTACCTTTGCAGTCTGAATCAGTTTTAATTTGTCTGAAATGTTTTAAAGGTGAGAAATCTTTAGGCGGACGAATCAAGGCAACGGTTCGGAATTGTACGAATTTAAGAGTGGTCCGGGCGGCTATGCCGTCTGGAAGGTATTTGATAACAGTGAAGAGATTTTTTGCGGTAATATTGTTGGCTCTATCCGTCATTGCGGCTTCCAGCTGTTCAAGGCGGGTTGAAAATGGCTATAGAACAATAGCCTACGTCAATTCCCTCCTGACGGATTCCCTTCCGGAACTGCGGACATTGGCTGAAAGCAACGGCAAATCCTCGGGGACGATAGTTCTGGTCGGCGATCCGTCGGGGTGCCTTCGTCTCAGCGAAAGGATGATGGTCTGTGACGATTTCGACAATATTGACGCGCGGAAAATCAGCGACGGCCTGCCGGACTTTGCGGGGGAGACAATCGTCTCTATCCTGAATTTCGCCGACACCGCCTATATGAACCGGCCTGCCACGAAAGACGGACAGACTGTCTTGCGGGAGTTGACGGTAAACGGCGCGCTCGCCGCTCTCAAAATTCCTTCCCGCTGCAAGATCCTCATCATCTGCAACCCGATTCTTTCTGAATATGGCGGGAGCGATGTCAGCGATCTCTTCGAAAGGATAGGCTGCGATGTCCCGGTAATATGTTCGTCTGACACAACGTTTTCATTCACTGAGGCTTGCTTCCGAAAGATGAGGGAAAGGGACGTTTTCACGCACAACATTGCCTACCCTGTCGCAAGGCTTTATATGGCGGTGCGTGATTCCTTGGATTCCAAGGTGTCCGTCCTCCCGTTCATTGACAGTCTTGTCCCGGCTTCGTACCCAGACACGGTCGGGGTTCTTGCTCCAAACACTTATTATTCCTATGTCGTACAAAATCAGCATTAGTCCGGAGGAAATGGAACAGCTGGAGCCTTCGAGCTTTCCAGGTAAGATTAAGGTCATTGACAACCAAGGCTTTGAGTTTCTCAAGGCCATCAGTTATCTGAGGCGGCAGAAGGTTATCGGTTTCGACACGGAGTCCCGGCCTTGTTTCTCGGCGAACCAGCCGCACTACGGGGTCTCTCTGTTGCAGCTTTCCGGCAAGGAGAGGGCTTTCCTGTTCAGGGTGAAGCTTATGGGCGGAATCCCTAAGTCCCTTCGCAAGATATTGGGTAACAAAGAAATAATCAAGGTGGGAGCAGCGGTCACTGATGATGTCCGCGGATTGAAGAAGCATCACGATTTCGAGCCGAAATCCTTCGTCGATCTCCAGAAGATGGTCTGGGAATATGGCATCAAGGACAAGAGTGTCAAGAAAATGGCCGCGATAATCCTTGGGGTGCGGATTTCCAAGACCCAGCAGCTTTCCAACTGGGAGGCGGATGTCCTCTCGGATTCGCAGCAGGCCTATGCCGCGACAGACGCTTGGATATGCCGTGAGATGTACTACAAGCTATTGGCCTCGGAGAAGAATCCGTTGACTCCGGAGCAGATGCTTCCAAACCCTCCAAAACACACTGAAAATGACAAAGATAATATTAAAGAAAGGTAGAGAGGACTCTCTTTTGAGATTCCATCCGTGGGTATTCTCTGGTGCCATCGCCCAGATTGTCGGCGAGCCGGCTGAAGGTGACATCGTCGGTGTGTTCTCTCAGGGCGGGGATTTTCTGGCTTACGGGCACTATCAGATAGGATCTATCGCCGTCCGTGTGCTGAGTTTCGCCGGCGAGGATGTCCTTTCGCCAGACTTTTGGAAGAATATGATCGCCCGGGCGCTCCGGGTACGTGTCGCCGTTGGACTGGCCTGCCCGGTTTCTTCGGCCGCCGAGCCA